>Ga0137307_100264_pt1 | contig 78442 bp, 79 predicted proteins | sample NAcewD2O_March_2_FD_97180 | JGI IMG/M metagenome (GOLD analysis project Ga0137307, IMG submission 97180) | Mouse cecal microbial communities from Vienna, Austria - N-Acetylglucosamine amended D2O_March | ecosystem: Host-associated > Mammals > Digestive system > Large intestine > Cecum | place...
ATGTACCACAACAGTATTGACATTACTACATTTGACGGTTACATTCTACGGATTGACTGTAACAAAGCAGAGAAAGGATTAAAAAACACAGCATGGACAGACCATGTACTAAATGCACTGGCAATAGATAATCTGCTTGAAACATGCAACCCATCGGACACCGATGGGTTTGTTTTATCTCAACAACGAAATACAGATATTTATAGATGCAGAGGATAATCAGGAAAGTTTGACATAAAAATGCTTAAAATCTTTTACAAAATGCTTTTAAGCATTTTTCATTTTGCTTTTTAATCTCTTTCAAAATGCCAAAAGAAATATATATCCAAAAGAGCTTATTATTTATACAGAATAAAATTTCTCCAAAGTCGAGAGCATTTTCTCTTGACTGACAGGTTTTGTCAGATGTGCATTCATTCCTGCATCAGTTGTCCTTCTTATATCTTCACTATATGCGTCTGCTGTCATAGCTATTATTGGGACTGTTACAGCGTCAGTTCTTGGCAATGTCCGGATTGATTTTGTAGCGGTCAGACCATCCATCACAGGCATTCTCACATCCATTAACACAGCATTAAAAGTATTCTCAGGCGAATTATTAAAAATATTAACAGCAATCTGTCCATTTTCTGCCGTCATTACTTCAATCCCTTCATCTTCCAGCATAAATTTTGCAATTTCCATATTCAGTGGGGTATCTTCAACTAACAGGACTTTCATGCCGTCCAGATGGGCGTTCCGTTCCTGTATGCTTTCCATTTTATTCTCTTTCTCTGCAATGCCAGACATTATCCCTGTATCAAATGTTACCTCCACAGTAAATTTACTGCCAACTCCCGGCTTGCTTGCTACCTTGATAATCCCCCCCATCAAATCAACCAGTTTTTTTGTAATAGCCATTCCCAATCCGGTTCCCTTATACCCATTGCAATTTCCGCTATTTTCCTGTGTAAAGGAATCCCAAATTTTTTCCAAAAAATCCGGTTTCATACCAATTCCGGTATCCTCAATCTCAAAATGGTATGTCGCCTTTCCGTCTCCAGCAGAAACCTCCTTTACCTGAAAAAAGATTTTCCCTCCATCCGGGGTAAACTTAATGGCATTTGATAAAATATTGATAAGTACCTGACGCAGATGTAATTCATCGCCAATTAGCAGAGGATGATGGAATATACCAAACTCCCTGACAAAATCCACCTTTCTCTGTGCCAGCAGACTTTCTGCAATTAGTGCACAACCGTTAATCACCTCACGTATATCCATCCGTTCATGGTTCATAACCATTCTGCCGCTTTCAATCCGGCTCATATCCAAAATATCGTTAATCAGGGATAGCAGATGTTTGGAAGAACTGTCAATTTTCCCTAGACAATCAAGAACCCTATCTTTATCATCAAAATGTTTCATGGCAATACCTGTCATTCCAATAATGCCATTCAGGGGTGTCCGTATATCATGGGACATATGGGATAAAAAAGCACTTTTTTCCCTGCTGTTGTTCTCTGCCCGCAAAACGCTCTCTTGTAATGACAGATTTTCTGTTTCCAAAACCGCAATTTTCTTTTTTAACTTTTTCACTGTTTTCTTCTTTTTCATAGCTCCTCCATTCCAGTAATTATCTTGTTTACACAAGTTATTTTATACGATTTCCATCTGATAAACCATAAAGGGCAGATAACAAGTATGTTAAAACTGCGTTAAAAATATGCCGGGCATAGCCCTTATACGGGCTGTTTTCCGGCATATATTTATCTTTATTATTTTTTAGAAAATGCAATCGTTACCACCGTTCCCACATCCACAGTACTTTCCAGACTGAGCTTTGCATGGTGGTACAGAGCACCATGCTTTACTATGGCAAGACCAAGACCTGTTCCACCTACCTTTTTGGAATGGCTTTTATCCACCCGGTAAAAGCGTTCAAACACCCTGTCCTGATGTGATATAGGAATCCCGATTCCCGTATCACGCACAATCACATTCACGCCATCTCCCGTCTGGTTTACCAAAACATCCACCGTACCATTTTCCTTGTTATATTTAATCGCATTGTCACAAAGGTTATAGAGCATTTCCTCCAAAATTTTATGCACGCCTATAATCTCTGCCCTGCCGCCAATCAAATGAAAGGTAATATTCTTCTTATCGGCTTCTTTTTCCAACCGTCCGATTACTTCCTTTGACAATTCATATAAATCCACCGTTTCCTTTTCATAAGGAATACTCTGCCCGTCAAGTTCAGAAATCTTAATAATATCATTGACTAACGTAATCAGCCGCTGTGCCTCATCATAAATGGATTTTGAAAAGTCAGTCACATCATTTTCCAGAACATCGCCTGCTTTCATCAGTTCGGCAAAGCCAGAGATAGACGTCAGCGGAGTTTTCAGTTCATGGGAAACATTTGCCGTAAACTCCCGGCGCAGCATATCCCTTTTTTCACGTTCCGTAATATCCAGAATAACCACAACGGCCCCAATTACGGATTCCTTCTCATAAACCGGATTGGCAATCAGACTGTAACTGCGTTCCTCCCGCACCATCGTATTCTCTGCCTTTATTCCTGACAATACATCGGATATAACGCCTCTGAACTCTTTTGCCCGGCAGAACAGCAGGACACTCCTGTCTGCCGGAGGGGTAATCTCAAGCAGGTTTAATGCGGCAGAATTATAGGTCAGGAGATTGGCGTCTGCATCAATAACCAGAAAGCCCTCACTCATATTTTCTGTAATAAGGTTAAATTCTTTCTGTTTTTTGCGGGCGTCCGCAAGCTGTTCCCCTATCGTTTCTTTCTGGTCTGCAATTTTCCGTAACAGAGGTGTTAATTCCTCATATGTGTCATTATTTTCCGGTATTTCCAAATCCAGTTTGTTAATTGGTTCTATAATGGCTTTTGATACCCTTGCGGAAAGCACCAGTGTTAAAATCAATGCGACAAACATAATGAATAAAATCGGCTGAAGCATCCCCATCAGAATGGTTACTACCGTATACTGTTCTGTCGAAACCCGCAGTATGCTGCCATCGGAAAGCCGTATGGCATAATTCACTGTTTTTTCCGTCAGGGTTTTGGAGTACCTCGTACTCATGCCCTTCCCCTCTTTCATTGCCGTTTTAATTTCATCCCTGTCGGCATGATTATCCAGTTCGGACACATCTGCCCTGCTGTCGAACAATACCGTTCCATTTTCATCAATCCATGTGATACGGTTATTTCCGGCAAGTCTGTTATTCTTGTTATCAAAACTGTCAAAATATCCGGCTCCCTCATTTTCAAGAGCATGTGCCAGAAAGCCGGCCTCATTGGCAAGCTCTTTCTGTATCTGCTTTTCAAAAAAATGAAACAAAAGCCCCATAATCAATGCAATGGTAGCTGCCAATACAAGACAGACGGTAAGCAGTGACGAACGAAAAATTTTTTTATTCATTCCAATCGCCTCCTAATTTATAACCGATTCCTTTTATAGTCTGAATGAGTTTTCCGGCATCCCCCAGTTTTACCCGCAGTTTCCGGATATGCACATCCAGCGTCCGGGATTCTGTATAATATTCCCCCCAGACACTGGTTAAAAGCCTGTCACGTTCCACTACATTGCCCTCTGCCTCCAGCAGAACCATCAACAGCAGATATTCCTTATAGGAAAGCGATACCGCTTCCCCTGATACCGTAATAATATGTTTTGCAGGATTAACATACAGCCCGCCAATCGTATACGTTCTGTCATCCTGCGTTTTTTGGGAACGCCTCAGTACCGCCCGGATCCTTGAAATCAGTTCCATCGTTCCAAAAGGCTTTGCCACGTAATCATCCGCTCCCATATCAAGGCCTGTGACCTTATCAAATTCACTGCCCTTTGCGGTAAGCATAATCACAGGGATATGCGCAGTCGCTGCATTACCTTTCAGTTTATTCAGAATCGACAACCCGTCTTCTTCCGGCAGCATAATATCCAGCAAAACCAATTCCGGCAGTTCCGTATTTAGTCCCTGCCAAAATTCCTTTGGAGAAGAATGCCCCTGTACTTCAAATCCCTCTTTTGACAGCGCATAGCATACCAGCTTTCTTATATTATCATCATCTTCCAGCAGATAAATCATGTTAACCGATTCCTCCTTTGGTGGAGCTTTCCTTATTTTCAGGTCTTTTCCGATGCTCTCCGGTAATGGAATAAATAACCCATTCCGCAATATTTTCTGCATGGTCGCCAATCCGCTCAAAATATTTTGCAATCATCAGCAAATCCATAAGAGCCTCCGCATCGTCGTGTCTCTCCGTTATTGATTTTATCAACTCCCGCTTTACCTTGTCAAATAAATCATCCACGATATTATCATGTTCAATTACCAGCCAGGCAATATCCAGATTCATTTTTACAAAAGATTCAATACTTTCTGACACCATTTTGATCGCTGCTTCTGCCATTTCCCGGATATGGGTTTCGCCAAGCGTTCCCTTTTTTGCCACATAAGGTGCAATCTCCACAATATCCGATGCCTGATCTCCAATCCGTTCCATATCGGATATCATTTTCAAAGCGGCTGAAACAACTCTCAAATCTTTTGCCACGGGCTGCTGCTGCAAAATCAGTTTCAGGCAGAGGGTTTCGATATCACGCTCTTTTTTATCAATCTGCGTATCCGCATCCAGACACATATTTTTGCTGTTTTCTTCATTATCCGTAAGATATTTTACCGCATTGGTAATTGCCTCCTCGCATAAGGCTCCCATGGTAACAAGTTCTGTATTAAGCTGCGATAACTGTCTGTCAAATTTATTCCGCATTATCCAAACCTCCCTGTAATATAATCCTCTGTCCTCTGGTCAGACGGTGTGGAGAACATGGTCTGCGTATCATCAAACTCCACCACCTCGCCCAGCAGGAAGAATGCTGTCTTATCTGCAATCCGCACTGCCTGCTGCATATTGTGGGTTACCATAATAATCGTATATTTTTCCTTCAGTTCCATTGCTAAATCTTCAATCTTTGAAGTGGAAATAGGGTCAAGGGCAGACGTCGGTTCATCCATCAGAAGGACTTCCGGCTCTACCGCCAGTGCCCTTGCAATGCAGAGCCTCTGCTGCTGGCCGCCACTCATGCCCAATGCACTCTTTTTCAAACGGTCTTTGCATTCCTCCCAGATTGCCGCCTGCGTCAGGGAACGCTCCACGATTTCATCCAACTTAACCTTTGATTTGATTCCATGTATTCTTGGACCATAGGCAATATTATCATAAATACTCATTGGAAACGGATTCGGTTTTTGAAAGACCATGCCAACACGTTTCCGCAAAATGTTTACATCAATCCCCTTGTAAATGTCAATGCCGGAAAGCATAATTTCTCCTTCGATACGGCAGCTTTCCACCAAATCATTCATCCGGTTCAATGTTTTCAGATAAGTGGATTTTCCACAGCCAGAGGGGCCAATCAGCGCAGTGATTTTCTTTTCCGGGATTTCCATGTTGATACTTTTCAGGGCATGGCTCGCACCATACCATAAGTTTAAATTCTTTGTCGTGATAATGTGTTCCATAACTTTAACCTCGTTTCTGTTTCAGTCTAACCGCCGCTATCTTTGCCGACATATTGATAAGAAAGGTAAGTACAAGCAATATAGCGGCAACCGCAAACGCAACATCAAACTGCCCGCGCTCTTTCGCATATACATACATGGCAACGGTCAGGGTAGAACCCGCATTTCCCGCCTGCACTGCCTCTGGTACGGACAGCAGTTCATTTGCCATCCCTGCCGTAAAGAGAAGTGCGGCACTTTCACCTACCACTCTGCCCACCGATAAGATACAGCCGGTAACAATCCCATCAATGACACAGGGAATGACAACTGTACGAATCATATACCATTTGCCTGCCCCTAATCCAAGCGAACCTTCCCGGTATGCTTTTGGCACCGTTTTCAGGCTTTCCTGTGTGGTGCGTATAATCGTGGGCAATGTCATGATTGCCAGGGTGAGCGAACCGGCCATCAGACTGGTTCCCAGAGAGAAAAACTGCACAAACAGGAGCATTCCCACCAGTCCATATATAATTGATGGGATTCCGGCAAGGGTTTCTGTTGCCAGTTCAATGACCCGTACCAGTTTTTTATTCTTTGCATATTCGTTCAGATAAATCGCAGCCCCTACCCCAAGCGGCAGTACAATTACAAGCGTTATGATAATGATATATAAGGTATTCAGGATGTTTGGCAGAATCCCGACCGTACCACGCAAAAGGCTTGGTTTCGTAGAAACAAGCATCCATGAGATATGTGGAATGCCCCGGTACAGGATATATCCAATCAGTCCGAGCAGGAGAGAGCAAATCAATCCTGCTGATAAAACCATCATCAGCTTTAAGATAGTATCCTTAATTTTTCTTGCTTTCGATATTGTATCAGTCACATGTATTTCCTCCATTTTCCTCAAGAACGCTGTTTTTGCGTTCTTGATAGGTTTGCCTTAGTTCCACTTGGCATGGTATTTTCATGCAATAGTGGAACTTCAAACCTTTTTTTTAATTACTACATTTAATATCAGGTTAATTGCCATAATGAACAGAAAAAGCACCAGTGCGATGGAAAATAATGCCTGTCTCTGTAAGCCGGAAGAATAGGACATTTCACTGGCAACAGCAGTAGTCAGAAACCGGACGCTGCCAAACAGTTTCGGCATATTGGCAACATTTCCCGCTACCATCATAACCGCCATCGCTTCCCCGACTGCCCTGCCAATGCCTAATACAACCGCAGTGACAATGCCGCTTTTTGCGGCAGGCACAACCACCTTAAATACGGTTTCCGTCTTTGTCGCCCCCAGAGCAAGAGAAGCCTCCTCATATTCCTTTGGCACCGCCCCGATTGCCGTTTCCGATACGGAAATGACAGAGGGCAGAATCATAACAGCAAGGACAAGAATTGCCGAAAAGAGGTTTGCACCATCCGGGAGATGAAATATCTCCCTTACGCATGGAACAATGATGATCATTCCCACCAGCCCATAAACGACAGACGGGATTCCGGCAAGCAAATCTACCACATTCCTTACTGCACTGCTAACTTTCTTTGGGGACATCTTTGCCAGAAAAATAGCACATAGCAGTCCAATCGGAACTCCTATGAGGATTGCCCCCAGAGTTCCGTATACGGATGTCAGGATAAAGGGAAGGATTCCATAGGAAGGCTTTGCAGAAGTAGATGCCCAGACCTTCCCAAACAGGAAATCTCCCAGACCGATATCCCGTATTGCCGGAATGCCGCTTATCAAGAGAAATATAGTAATTAGGACGACAAACAGTATCGTCAGCAGACCGCATACCAAAAACAACAGGTTCATTGCCCTTTCCATCCACCTTGCTGTCTTTTTTATCTTTTCCATAACAGCCCCTCCTGTAATTACCGTTTGACAGGAACAGCACCTGCCTCTGTAATAAGGCTGTCTGCCTGTTCGCTGGTAGCGAAGTCGAAAAACTCCTGTGCAGCTTTAGAAAGAGCAGTGTCCTTTTTTGTGACCAGCACGAAGTTTCTCTGGACTTTGTATTTCCCATCCTGAATACTTTCTGTTGTCGGGCTTACCCCTTCCACGCTGACCATCTTTACCGTATCACCAACCGAGGCAACCGATGCATAGCCAATGGCATTTGGATTGCCGGATACCGTCTGCACGACATCGCCCGTAGACGTAAGTTCCTGTGAATACTTGCATTTATCCTTTGTGCCTGTCACTTCCTCAAAACCGTCTCTTGTGCCGGAAGCCGCCTCACGCCCAATACAGACAATCGGTGCGTCGCTGCCGCCAACCTCTTTCCAGTTGGTAATCTCACCACTGTAAATCTTCCCTATCTGATCAATTGTTAAATCTGTTGCCGGATTATCAGGATTGACTATGATTCCGATTCCATCAATGGCAACTACCGTTCCCTGTAAATCTGCTGTTTCATCTTCCTTCAGGTCACGACTTGCCAGTCCGATATCACATCTTCCTTCCGCTACTGCCTGTATACCGGAACTAGAACCCGTTGGATTGTATGTAACCTTTATATTTCCATGTTCCTCCATATAGGCTTCACTCAAAAATCCAATGACTTTCTCCATTGAAGTGGAACCGTCGGTGGCTATTGTTTGTGAACTCTTAGTTGTCTCATTTGCTGTACTTTTGTCAGTGAACGAACCAGCATTGCCGCTACATCCTGTCAATACCCCTGTCATAAGTGTAAAAACGGTTGCAATCATAATAAATTTTTTCATATTGAACACACTCCTTTGTTTTTTTTGTATGAACCAAGTATACCGTCCCCAATGTTAACTCTAAAAGTGCATATATGTTAATTGTAAGTTAATTGCACTGCAAAAGGCATAGAATATTTCATCTATGCCTTTTAACAACGGAATTATTTATCTGCCCTGTATATATTCCTCGTTTTGTCTCTGATACATAGGACGGTTCTCCCTTGTACGTTCTTCCGGTTCCATATCCTCCATGAAACTCTCCACCGCCTTTACATACACCTCTGCCAGCTCTAACGTACATATCCGGTTCTCCGGCATGATTTCCTCTCTTATTTCAGAAACCTTTACAGCCTGTTCCTTCTGCACATTCCAGAATCCCGCCAGCCTGTACTCCGTTCCCCGTCCGTTATAGTCCTCATACACCGGAACCACTTCCCCTGTGGAAGTCTGCCACGAGGCAATCTCCGGGAACGTGACAAGCCTGTCATGCTGAGGGAGAGAGGTACGGTACTCCCTTAACAGCCTGCCGAGAGGGGTATAGCCATAAGGGGAGGCGGCCCGTATATCCTTTTTTTCTTCTACAAACTTTGCAAACTCCCGCACCAGCGGAATCATGGATAACAGCTTATAAAAGAGTGCTTTGAGTTTATCCAGTACGTTGATGAAATCCAGACGCTTTTCAAACTCTTTATCCAACACACCGATATCCTCTAAAAACCCCTCTTTTTTTACCTGTATTTGTTCCTTTTCATCTGTTGCTTTCCTGACATCACGCAAAAGACGCTCTTTATCAGAATGAAGGATAAGCGTATCTGTTTTTAAGGACAAATTTTCCTGCCGTATTTCCTCCTGTTCTGCCATCAGTTTTTGTTTCATTTCCCTGCCTTCTGTTTTTATCTGTATCAAATCTTCCTCTGCTCCGATAATCTCTGTTTTCGTGTCAGACAACCGCCGTTCTGCTTCGGAAACTTCTTTTTCTGCCTGTTCCAGACGTTGGTTGGCATTAAAAAGCCTGTCCTGTTTTTCTTCAAGGAATCCCGCCACCATTTCCAGCCGCTTCGTTTCCTGCTGCACCTTATATTCCGCAACGGTCAGGTTATAGTTTTTCCCTTTCTGCTTATCTTTTACAAGCACTCCGAAGTGGATAAGCATTTCTACGCTTGCGGTCTGACGCAGGCTGTTCTGTAAAATATTCTCCAGCGTTTTCGGAGTGAAAACAGAGCGTTTGGAAACCTTTGTTTCCAGCCCGCGCTTAAATCCCCTGCCTATGGGAACGCCTACAACGTGCATATGCGGGCTTGCTTCATCAAAGTGGACTACCGCATTTGCAACTTTGAAATCCGGCATTTCTTTCTGCAACTGCTCCAGTAAGGTGTCATATACCTTGCAGATATTTTCTTTGTTTTGCTTTTCCTTATCTGTTTCCATAAAGACATCTTCCCAGAAATCCTTATCCCCGCACTGGAAAATAATCTCCACTGCCATGTCTTGGTTCTTGCCGGACAGATGTTCAAAATAATCGTCAATCCGTCGGTCTGCCCTTGTCTGTTTTTGGTTATACTGCTCCAGTGCTTCTGAAAAAGTGTCCTGATAGACTTTTTTCACATCCCGCATAAGATTTGTACTGCCAAAGAGCAGGACAATGTTCTCCCTGTCATACTCTTTGGAACGGTATTTCCGCAGGTTGTGTTTTGCCACACCGGACAGCCTGCCTTTGCTGTTGAGGGCACTTTTCCCGTTGCTGATATGGGCACTGTATGATACTTCATTCATCACATCCCCCTCTCTGCCGGAGGAATTTTTTTCTTATTTGTCATTTCCTTTCCGGCTGGTTTCCTTATCAATCATTTTACGTCTCCGATTTTCCTTTGGGCTGATGGGAACGTGGCGGGGTGCGGTTATCATTTCGGCTCTGCCGATAATGATAACCCCCTAGCATTTTTGTCAAGCCAAAAATGCGGGGGCCCTGCCGGGGGCTTGTTCAAGCGGGTGTATATCCAGCTTTTGCCTGTTATTTTGCCTGCCGGAGAAACCATCTGCCGCTGACCTGTATTCTGCCAAAGTAAAATACTGCGGATAAACATAAGTGCCAGCATGGTGTAAGCATACTGCCTACAGGTGCAGGCATAAGTAACTGCATAATCTTCATAAGTACCGGCACAGGTACAGGCACCTGTCTGTTTCCCCTAATTTGGGTGCGGGCAGAGTGCAGGCAGAGGTGCAGGCACTTTTCCCATTGATTCCCCTGTCATGGTGTAGTTTTGATGTAGGCTTTGCCCCAAATGATGCAGGAATGGTGTAGTATTTCAAAAAATGATGTAGGAACGGTGTAGAAAAAATCTACACCATTGCTACACCAAAACTACACCATTCCTGTCCTGCCAAAGAAAAATTCCGGTTGATAACCGGAGAAGTCTGTGATACACTTATCTTGCGTGTAGGTATATCAAGACTCCGGTCTGATTGCCAATGGGGCAGCCGTTATGGCTGCCTCTTATCATGTCCGGACAGTTTTTACTTCCGGGCGGTTCCGCAGGTCTTTCCCCTCATTTGCTGCCATAAACCTCTCCAGCACATCCCTGCGTATGATTGCTTTCCGTCCAATCCGCAGCACCGGGATTTTCTCCCATTCCACCAGTTTCCGCATGGTGTTCCTGCCAATGCCCGTATATTCGGACGCTTCCTCTATCGTCATTCCAATCTTAATCTCTGCCATACAAATATCCTCCCTCTTTTCCGATAACCTGTTTTTCCTGCATTTTCATTCCTGCTCATATCCGTATCCCCTTTCTTGTTGATTTACAATATTGCATTATGCAACGATGTGAAATACATAATAAATACGATGGTTTTGTCAAGTCCTTTTGCGGTTATTTCTATTTTGCATATTGCAACATCTGTTTTTGTGTGTTATTATAGTCTTGTAACAACGAAACAGATTTCCCTTTAACAGCTTATAACAAGCAGGGGGAACGCAGTGCAAGGAGGTCACGATGGAGAAGAAAGAACTTCGCAGGACAATCGGTGAACGGGCGAAACAACGCCGCAAGTCGCTGAAACTCCCCCTCCAGTATGTTGCCGGACAGATGGACGTGAACAAGACCACCATCCAGCGGTATGAGAATGGGAGCATTGACAACACAAAGAAACTGATTGTTGAGGGATTAGCGGATGCACTTCATGTATCAGCGGCATGGCTCCGGGGCGAAACAGAGGATATGGGGGCGGATATGTCGGACAGCAGGGATTTTAAGATTGAATCCGCCATGAGCCGGATAATGGGCGATTTCCCGCTTGACATGAAAGAGGAAGAAAGCGATTTCTCAAAGGATTTGCTGCTTTTGTTCCTTTATGAGTACCGTATGTTTAACCAGTCTTTTACCCATGCGGCTAAAGAGTATGGTAAGGGCGGGGATTTCAATGAGGCAATGTCAAAGGTCATGGGATTTGAATCTGAACAGGAGTTTAACAACGTCATGTTTCTGCGGGAGGTTATGCGTTTCATCAACAGCACGAGTGAAATCAGCGACATTGTAAGGGTGTATGCCAAACAGCCGGAACTTGCGAGGACGAGGCTGAAAAATCTTCTGAGTGAACATTCCTTGTGACAGGGCAGCCGGAGTTTTGATATGCCTACACGCAAATAAGCATATCTATCAGTTCCGATTGCCAACGCAATAACAGATTGCGTCTAGGAAAGGAGATTTTATTATGGCAAAAGGTTCTGTAAGAAAAAAAGGAAAGAAATGGTACTACCGCTTTTATGTGGAGAATGAGAGCGGAAATCTGGTGCAGAAGGAGTACGCAGGAACAGAGAGCAAGTCAGAAACGGAGAAACTTCTCCGCAAGGCAATGGAGGATTACGAGGAAAAGAAGTTTGTGGCAAAGACGGAAAATATCACGCTGGGGGAAATGCTGGATATATGGCTGGAGGAAGAAGTAAAGCCCGGTACATTAAGCACTGGGACGCTGATTGCCTATACCACTACCGCCAGACAGATTAAGAAACATCCTATCGGACAGCGTAAGCTGAAAAGCATAACTGCCGACCATTTACAGGAGTATATTGATTTCCTGTCTTTTGGAGGAACAAGACCGGACGGAACGGAGGCTCAGCCCATCAGTAAAAACTATATGCTCCAGTTTTCGGCAGTCCTGCGGGGCTCGTTCCGGTTTGCGGTATTCCCGAAACGCTATATTACTTTTAATCCCATGCAGTATGTACGCATGCGGGTAAAAAAGGAGGAAGTGGAACTGTTTGAGGGAAATGCGGAAAATGAGACAGACATCCCGACCATTACCCATGAGCAGTACACGGAGATAACGGATTATCTCCGTAAAAAAAGAAATCCGGCACTCCTGCCGGTGCAGATAGCCTATTATACTGGATTACGCATTGGCGAGGTATGCGGGCTGGCATGGCAGGACATCAACCTTGAGGAACAGTATCTTACCGTCCGCCGGAGTATGCGTTACAATGCCACCCGCCACAAGATGGAAATCGGTGCAACCAAGCGGAAAAAAATCCGTACAGTGGACTTCTGCGACACACTGGCAGAGATACTAAAAAAAGCCAGAAAGCAACAGCACAGAGAGCGTTTCCAGTGTGGCGAAATGTATTTCCGCAATTACTATCAGAAAGTAATGGAAAAGGGAAGGACGCATTATGATCTGTATTCTTTGCAAAGTACGGAGGAGATACCGGACGATTACGAAGAACTGTCTTTTGTATGTTTACGTCAGGATGGTTCCTATGAATCAACCGCAACCCTCTCCAATGTATGCAGGCTGATTCAGAAACACGTAGAGGGGCTTGAAAATTTCCACTTCCACCAGTTGCGGCACACCTATACGAGCAATCTGTTATCAAACGGGGCAGCCCCGAAAGATGTGCAGGAACTTCTGGGACACTCTGATGTAAGTACCACAATGAATGTTTATGCCCATGCCACCAGAGAGGCGAAACGGACTTCCGCAAGGCTTTTGGATAAGGTGGTGGGCGGTAATTAAAAACTTTCCCTTGTTTTGGTCCTATGAGGGCAAAAACAAGGGAAAATGGTTGATTTGATGATGTAATGGGTTTGATAGATTGCGTAAAATGGGGATTTTGGTAGGGAATGATAGTTTAATTCAAATTAAGAGAGCGAATGGGCAATGGTCAATGAACTTAAGGCTGTGCCAAAGATAGTATGGTATATTCTTTCAGCTGTTGCCTTATTAGCAGTAGCGGCGGTAGGTATGGTGACATAGTGTCAATGTATCTATTCCAGAAGATAATATTTATGTAGAGGACGATTATACGGTGACTTATATGTCCACAGGGGTAGAAATAATGATGAAAATATAGTGTTTAAGAGTATCTAGGCGCAAGATGGAGCGTTTAGTGTGGATGCGGCCATTGCCGGTGAGACGAAAAGGTACTATCTTGGAGAGTATGGAGGATATATAGGGTTAATTGAAGCTGATGGTGAACACCCTAAGACGTTTAGGATGATGGAGGGAATAAGATGAGTACATTTGGAAGAGAACGACTGGCAGAGATATTTAAGGATACATCTGACCTCTGCCGAAATCATAGTCTGCTGAAACAGATGGTGGATAGTGCGAATAAAGAACAAATGGTAATTCTGGAGGGTGATGAGGTAATCGGCTCAGAGAGGGAATATGAGAAACCTGCAAAGATAGTCGTTTCCCCAAAGAGAACATTGGAGGCTTCAAGGGCATACAGCGCCAAAGAGGTATGTGTACATAACTTTGCTTCTGCTGTAAATCCAGGAGGCGGGGTGGAGCGCGGCGCGTCTGCGCAGGAAGAATGTATCTGCAGGAGCAGTGCTTTGCTTTCCCCTAGATAATAGATAGAATCAATAAATGGCTGCATTGATTGTAATTATCAATTTAACTTTCCCAGATCTATATGATAAAATAAAACAAATACAAATATTTCTTGATACTGATACGATTATGCTCATATAAAAGGACAGTAGATATCATTGTATAATATATTCTAGGAGTATTTTTTATGTCATTGAAAAATCCACAAAATACAAAGAATACAGATAGCAGACAGCTGGCACAGCTTACCAGGCAGCAGCTTAAGGAGCTTGAGGAGAAGGAAAAGACAAGCTGGCAGAAGGCGCTTGACTGGATGATCATGGTATTTCCGTTTGTATGCGGTATCATAGCTGTTGCGGAATACTGGATGATTCCAAATGGAAGCCCGAACAAGAATCCATATACATATGTAGGTTTTCTTGCGATCCTGATTGCAGCGTATCTGATTTACTTCGCTTTTTCCGTTGTAAAGAAGCTGATGGGAGATAAGAGTGTCCTGGATATGCTCCGCTATAGGGCGCCATTGCTTTCCGCATTGTTTCTCCTGCTTGCAGGGTACGATTATTTAACGCTTAAGACAGGTGTTTTGACTCAGCCCTTTGTTCCCTGTCTGAATTATATTATTAATATTGCATGGGTGGACCGGGCATATCTGCTTGAGTGTACGCTTCATACACTGCGGCTGTTATTTTTAGGGTATTTTATTGGTGTGGCGCTCGGACTTGTTACAGGCATTACCTGCGGGTATTCGGAAAAGGTGCGTTATTGGGTAAATCCTATTATCAAGTTTCTAGGACCGATCCCGACCTCCACATGGATTCCGATTGTGATGGTCGTTGCTTCTTCTCTGTTTAAGGGAGCAGTATTTATCATTGCCCTTGGCTCTTGGTTTGCGGTAACGGTTGCGTCTATGACGGGCATTTCCAATGTGGACAAGGATTTCTTTGATGCCGCGAGAACTCTTGGCGCCAGTTCCAGACAGCTGGTGTTCAGAGTGGCAATCCCTCATGCAATGCCTTCAATCCTTCAGGGCTGTACACAGGCGATGAGCTCTGCCTGCGTGGCGATCATGATTGCAGAGATGATGGGTGTTAAAGCTGGGCTTGGCTGGTACATGAACTGGGCAAAATCCTGGGCGGCATATGATAAGATGTTTGCGGCCTTGTTTGTGATCTGCTTTATATTTACAGTTGTCACAAAAGCTTTGGATCTGATAAAGAAGCGCGTATTAAGGTGGCAGAATGGAGTTGTGAAATAGATGGCGGAGAAGAAGGTTGTTTTAGAAATACAAAATGTATCGAAAAGTTTTGCGAAGGTAGAGAATGACGAAGTAACACATGCCCTGAATGAGATTAACCTGAGTGCGAAAAGCGGTGAATTTGTCAGCCTGGTCGGTCCCTCCGGCTGCGGTAAATCAACGATCCTCCGGTTAGTTGCAGGTTTGATCATGCCGACCACCGGCAAGATAACCGTAGATGGAAACGAGATTACAGAGCCGTCTCCGGAGCGGGGGATGATGTTCCAGAAATCAACGCTGTTTCCATGGCTGACGGTTGAGAAGAACATTGCTTTCAGCTTGAAGATGCAGGGGAAGCTAAAGGGAAACGAAGAGAAGGTAGAGCGTATGCTGAAGGTGATTGGATTGGAATCCTTCCGCAACGATTATCCGGGACAGCTTTCAGGAGGTATGGCGCAGAGAGTTGCATTGGTACGTTCCCTGATCAATGAGCCGGATATCCTGCTGCTGGATGAGCCCTTGGGGGCGCTGGATGCATTTACAAGGATGAATATGCAGGATGAGATTCTTAAGATCTGGCAGGAGAAAGGACAGCTTGCGCTGATGGTTACCCATGATGTGGATGAAGCGGTTTATATGGGAACCCGAGTCATTGTTATGGATGCGAATCCGGGGCGTGTTGTGGCAGATATCAAGGTGGATGAGGACTATCCAAGAGACCGTTCTTCGGAAGCCTTTGTAGAATATAGGAATGAGATTCTGAACCGTCTGCATTTTGGCGGGAAAAAGTAATTTGGGGTTATTATGTTCCCAAAAATCAGAAGGAGTTTCATCAGCCTTGTGATTTTTAGGATAAATATTTTAAGAAGAAGGAGAACTATGTATTATGAAATGGATGAAAGTGAAGCGTCTGGCGGCAGCGGCTATGGCGGCAGCAATGTGTCTGTCTCTGGCAGCATGCGGGACAACACCGGGAGAACCAGAAAGTAAGGAAGAGGATACTTCCGGTGATGAGGGTGCTGCTGCGGATGTTGAGCGTCCAGAGGCTGTTTCAGAAGAAGACTGGGAGGCTATGAAGCAGGAGCCTGTTTTTGGAACCGAGATTAATTATCTGTTTAACGGCGGCGCCTGTGTATCTGCAAAATATATGGCAGAGGTACAGGGATACTATGAGGAGTACGGCATCAATGCGACTTATCTGGAAGGCGAGTCTGTTGTAACAACAGTTGGTACCGGCCAGTGTATGTGGGGAACTGACCATATTGCAACGATGCTTGTTCCTGTAACGAATGGAGTGAATATGACATTTGTTGCCGGCGCACATATCGGTTGTAAGTCTATTTTTGTACCTGCTGATAGTGATATCCAGACAGTAGATGACCTGAAGGGCAAGACAATCGCAATCCATGATGGTATCGGAAATTCTGACCAGAACATTACGTACCGTCTGTTAGATGAGTATGGCATCGATCCGACGACTGAGGTGGAGTATCTTGATATTGCTGACAGTGCCGCTACAGTGGCTGCAATGGAAAGCGGAGAGGTTGATGCTTCAATTTTTTCTGACTACTTTGTATTAGCAAATTATCCGGATGATATGCGTATGATCTGCTCTATTACATACAGCCCGGAATTCCAGGATGAGCCATGCTGTGTAACAGCAATGAATAACGACTTCATCGAAAAGAACCCGGTACATGCAAAATATATCGTGAAGGCAATTAAGCGCGCCGGAGAATTCAGCCGTTTGAATTCTGAGGAAGCAGTGCAGGCAATGTTCGATACAGACAAGATGACAGGCGAAAAAGAGAATCAGCAGATATTCTGGGATTCCCTTCACTTTGGATTGTCTGATGCGTTCACAGAAAAAGCGCTCCGTGAGATCGCAGATGACTACATCCGTCTTGGAATCATCGAAGACAAGGATATGACAGTAGATAAGGTAATGGAACTGGCTTGGACACCGCTCTGCCCGGATGAGGAGATCGAAGGGCTGACAGTGGGCGACCCGGTAGAAGCAGAGGGCGCTGGAGTTGAAGTAAAGCAGAATGAGAATCCTGCTGTTTCTGAGACTTTCGGACTTGCAAAATAAGTCAAATGTTGTTCATAAAATTGAATAATTAAGTATATGGCCCCGCCTGTCCAGGCGGGGTTGTCTGCGTTGTGAGGGAGATAGATAGAAGAGAGAGTTAGGGGATGTTGAGGGTGAGATTTGCGTTCCGTTGTGGTATACTTGGATTATTGAGAGAGAAATAAGTGAATAAAGAGAACCTTGTGGGAGGATAATGCTATGAACAAGCAGCAGCTTGCAAACAGAATATGGGAATCAGCAAACAGGATGCGTTCTAAAATCGAGGCTAATGAATATAAGGATTATATTCTCGGCTTTATTTTCTATAAATATTTGTCGGACACAGAAGTAAGATATTTAAAGGAACATGATTTTTCGGAGGAAGATATTAAAGCGCTAAACGAGGAAGATGAAGAAACGGTAGAGTATGTCCGGAAAAATGTAGGGTATTTCATTGCATATGAAAATTTGTATTCTACCTGGATCGAGAAAGGAAGAAACTTTGATGTATCTAATGTGACAGATGCATTATCTGCATTTAACCGTCTTATTAGTGTTACGCATAAGAAAGTATTTGCAGATATATTCCGCACACTTGAAACCGGACTTAGTAAGCTGGGTGATACATCAGGAGCAAGAACTAAGGCAATCAGCGGCTTGCTGCAGTTGATAAAAGATATTCCAATGGACGGAAAGCAGGATTATGACGTACTTGGATTTATTTATGAATATCTGATTAATATGTTTGCTGCAAATGCAGGAAAGAAGGCAGGTGAATTCTATACTCCGCATGAGGTGTCCTTGTTAATGTCAGAGATTGTTGCAGAACATCTGAAAGGAAGAAATGAGATTAAAATATATGACCCGACGAGCGGATCGGGCTCTCTCCTTATCAATATTGGACATAGCGTGGCAAAGTATATCAGCAATAAGGACAATATCAAATATTATGCACAGGAATTGAAGGAAAACACCTATAACCTGACTCGGATGAATTTGGTCATGCGTGGAATTAAGCCGGATAATATAGTCACCCGCAATGGAGATACATTGGAGGAGGACTGGCCTTATTTTGATGAAAATGATCCGGTGAATACATACAATCCTCTCTACGTGGATGCGGTTGTATCAAATCCGCCCTATTCCCTTACGTGGGATCCGACGAATAAAGAACATGATTCCCGGTATACACGTTTTGGACTGGCTCCGAAGGGAAAAGCAGACTATGCATTTCTGCTTCACGATTTGTTTCATATTAAGCCGGATGGAATTATGACGATTGTACTTCCCCATGGCGTATTGTTCCGCGGAGGTGAAGAAGGAGTAATCCGGAAAAATTTGATAGAGCATAACCATATTGATGCCATTGTCGGACTGCCTGCTAATATCTTTTTTGGGACAGGCATTCCTACAATTATTATGGTATTGCGCCAGAAAAGAGAGAATACGGATGTGCTTATCACTGATGCTTCAAAAGGGTTTGTAAAAGCAGGAAAGAATAATAAGCTGCGGGCGTCTGATATAAAGAAAATTGCAGATACGATAACTAAACGTGAAAGTGTACCAAAGTTTTCTAAAGTGGTAAACAGAGAGGAAATCAGAAGAAATGAGTATAATCTGAATATTCCGCGTTATGTTGATTCGTCTGAAAGCGCTGAGACATGGGATATTTATGCTTCTATGTTTGGAGGTATTCCGAAATCAGAGCTTGAGGAATTGAGTGATTATTGGAGGGCATTTCCGAACCTTAAGGATGCCTTGTTTGCGGGCGGGGACGCACCCTATTTAGAGCCTGTTGATGGCGATATCAAGACGATTGTTAAAGAACATGCAGATATTGTACAATTTAAGACAGGATTTAAGGGAGCATTTGCGGACTTTGACAAGCATTTGAAAAGGGAATTGGTTGACAATATGATGGGGCTTGTGATATCTCAGGAAGAAAGCAAGCTAAGCGATAATATCTTTGAACGCCTGCAGTCAATTCCTCTTGTCGATAAATATGAGGCTTATCAGCTCTTAGATGATGAGTGGGGCAGGGTCGCGACAGATTTAGAGATTATCCAGACAGAAGGATTTGAAGCGACGAAAAAAGTAGATCCGAATATTGTTCTGAAAAAGAAAGACGGGAAGGATCAGGAGGTGCAGGAAGGATGGGTGGGACATATCATTCCATTTGAATTGGCAGAGGATATCCTGTATCCATTGACGGAAGAAAAAGCTAAATTGAAAGCGAAAGAAAACCGTTTGGCAGAAATACCGTCAGAATATGAGGAGATAGCAGATACATTGACTGAGGAAGAAAAGGAAGATGATTACTACGCTGAGGAAGTATTTGTAGCAAAAGAAGTAACAAAGAAGATAAAAGAACTGAAAAACGACAGTTCTGTGGAAGTAGTCGGTTTAAGGGCTAAGCTAAGCAGGGTTGAAAAGCTAATGCAGGAAGAAAAAAGCTTGAAAGTCCAGATTAAGAAGGATGCGGCAGCGCTTCATGCTCTGACAAAAGAAACGATTGAACAGCTTACGGATGAGCAGGTTTGTTTGTTACTTGAGAAAAAATGGATTGAGAGTCTGATTCTAAGTCTCTATAAACTTCCAGATCGGATTACGGATGTGTTGATTAGCAAAATTCAGGCATTGAAAAAGAAATATGAAGGGACATATTTTGAAGTGGAAAAAGAAATCAAGGAGACGGAAAGAGAGCTGGCTGCTATGATTGACGAGCTTGAAGGAAATGAATTTGATATGAAGGGGCTCGGCGAGTTTAAAGCGCTGCTGATAGGTGAATAATATGTCTGAGAATAAAAAACCGGCAATTCGGTTCAAGGGGTTTACCGAAGATTGGAAACAGCGGAAGCTGGGGGAAGTAGCTCAATATCGTAATGGAAAGGCTCACGAAAACTGCATTGATGAGAATGGGAAATATATTGTAGTTAATTCAAAGTTTGTTTCTACGGACGGAGGAGTAAAGAAATTTTCCAATATGCAAAATGAAGCATTATTTGAAAATGAGCTCGCCTTTGTATTGAGCGATGTTCCAAATGGTCGTGCTATTGCGAGAACATTTTTAGTTGAAGAAAGCGATAAATATACACTAAATCAACGAATCGCAGGAATTACTCCTTTGAATGAAATATATTCTTATTTCCTTTACATCTTAATGAACAGGCATCCTTATTTTTTGGCGTTTGACGATGGAGCAAAGCAAACTAATTTATCCGTTTCTGATGTGATGGGATTTGAAGCATATTATCCAAAATACAACGAGCAAAAGAAGATTGGAGACTATTTCCACCACCTCGACGACCTCATCACCCTTCATCAGCGTAAATTAGATAAGATGATAAATGTAAAAAAGTCCATGTTAGAAAAAATGTTTCCGAAAAATGATAGCAATATACCAGAAATCCGATTTAAGGGATTTACTAAAGCTTGGGAACAGAGTAAGCTGGGGGAACTTGGAAGTTTAAAGAATGGAATGAACTTCTCAAAGGAGGCTATGGGGGTAGGATTTTCTTTTGTTAATCTCCAAAATATATTCGGACATAATTTTATTGATGTGGAAAACTTAGGAAAAGCAATGGCGACCTCAGCACAATTAAAAGACTATAATCTCCGCAAAGGAGATGTGCTATTTGTGCGTTCATCTGTAAAACTGGAAGGAGTAGGAGAAGCGGCTTTAGTGCCTGAAAGCCTTGAAAATACAACATATTCTGGATTTATTATTCGCTTTAGAGATGAAGCTGAGCTTGACGATAATTTCAAGAGATTTGTGTTTAGAACTGTGCCTGTTCGTAAGCAAATTATGTCACAAGCAACGGACAGTGCAAATAAAAATGTTAGCCAATCTGTTTTGGATAATTTAAAGATAACTATACCGAGTAAAAGAGAACAAGCAAAGATAGGTAAGTGTTTTTCTAACCTCGACAACCTTATCACCCTTCATCAGCGTAAGCTGGAAAAGCTACAAAATATTAAAAAATCAATGCTGGAAAAGATGTTTGTTTAGAAAAGCTTTATATAAGTCGATATGTTATTAAATAAAATGTATGAATTTATTACAAATGGAGGTCAGCAAAATGACGATTGAAGAAATATCAGATACCTGCGGACCACAGATTATTCCGAATATTGAGCCGCAGACTATAGATGGCAAACTGTAATCGTTGTGACTGTTGCACCGGGGGCAAACAGACCATAATATTATCTAAAGTCAAAGGGAAAAGATGCAGGTACTTATATCCGAGTTGCCGGGACATCCAGACCTGCTTATCCAGAGAGAATAAAGGAATTGGAAATGGAAGGCGCAAGGATTTATTGGGACGAGCTGACTTGCGTAGGATATGAAGTTACAGAAGATGCTGTGGCAAAGCTGTGCGGAGATATTGTAAAGTTTAGAAATGAAGTGGGGCTGCCTAATCGTGAAGTGACAACTACCCAGCTTCTTGATTTGGAAGCTTTTGAAAAAAGAGAATGAGTCTTCGCTGGCATCCAATACTTTTGTATTAATGACATCGGATTATTTTCCGTTTTCCAAGACCCAATGCGCTGTGTTTAAAGGGAAGGAGAGGACTGTGTTTCTTGATAAACGGGAATTCTCCGGCCCAATCTATGAGCAGATTATATAGGCAGCGGATTTTGTGTTAAGAAATATTCGTCTTGGCGCTGTGATTGATGGCTTAGTTAGGAAAGAGTCTTATGAATTGCATTTAGTAGCAATCCGGGAAATGATTATAAATGCTCATTGCCATCGTAATCTAACAGATGATTCTTGTGTTCAAGTTGCAATTTATGATGATAGATTGGAAGTATCTTCACCAGGCGAGCTTTATAATGGACTTCCGATACCAGAGTTTCAGGTGTTTGATGATATGTTTCGGGTGAACCTTTTCCGAAAGGTTATTTCGGTGAAAACATCGGAGAAGCGTCGGAGAAGCATCGGAATAATGTTGGCAATGATTTAAGTAATACACAGAAGAAAATACTTGAATTATTATCACAAGATGCGCAGCTTTCTGCAAAAAAGATAGCAGCGAAGATAGGTATTTCAAACAGGAATATTGAATCTAATATCAAAAAACTTAAGGAATGTGGCATTTTGATTCGTCATGGTTCGCCAAAAAGCGAATATTGGGAAATCATGAAATAGGTAACAGAAAAAATGAGATGACCAATTACCACAATCTGGACCGAGGGATTATAATATTTAATGAGGAGAAAAATATGGTACTTGAAAATAAGCTTGGTATTACTAATTCCGCAGAGCTTGCGCGGGAAGAAGAAAAAATCAGCAAGAAACGAGCTATAGAGTTGTTTGAGACAGATTTACTTGACGGTCTTGAGGCGGGCACTTATTCTTCTCTTGCGGAAATTCACAGATTCTTATTTGATGAGATATATGAATTTGCAGGAAAGATAAGGACGGTTAATCTGGCGAAGGGAAATTTTCGTTTTGCACCGTTAATGTATCTACAGATGGCGTTAGAGAATATAGATAAGATGCCGCAGGCTGCATTTGATGAAATTATTGAGAAATATGTAGAGATGAATATTGCGCATCCTTTTCGAGAAGGGAATGGCCGGAGTATGCGGATTTGGCTTGATCTGATCTTGAAAAAGGAGCTGCATCGGGTAATAGATTGGAGCAATGTAGACAAAGAGGATTATCTTCTGGCAATGGAAAGGAGTCCTGTCAGAGATATTGAGATAAAGCATGTATTAAAGGAAGCGCTGACGGATGAAATTTATAATCGGGATATTTATATGAAGGGAATTGATATCAGTTATTATTATGAGGGATATACGGCGTTTGATATAAAGGATTTGAGATAAGTACGTGTCAGGTATCGCCTGGGGATTAGGGGAACAGTGAGATAAAGGAATGGAAGGAGACCAACCATATGGCTTTTACAAAGGAATCAAAATTTGAGGAAGCCCTTATCAAAGTTTTGTACAATAAAGGCTGGGAAGAACAGGTTATAAAGCATCCCACGGAAAGGGATTTGATTCATAATTGGGCGAAGATTCTATATGACAATAACAGAGGCATTGACAGGCTGAATAATTATCCGCTGACGGATGGAGAAATGCAGCAGATTATTGAGCAGATTACAAATCTCCGTACACCCTTGAAGCTGAATGGATTTATTAATGGAAAAACAGTGTCGATCATTCGCGATCATCCAGACGATACTCTCCATTTTGGAAAGGAAATAAGTTTGAAAATCTATGACCGGGGAGAGATCGCGGCGGGGCAGAGCCGTTATCAGATTGTACAGCAGCCGGAATTTTCCAGTAAGTCTAAGATTCTAAATGACCGGCGCGGTGATCTGATGCTGCTGATTAATGGTATGCCGGTAATACATATAGAAGTGAAGCGCAGCGGGATTCCTGTGAGCCGTGCGTATCATCAGATTGAAAAGTATTCTTATGAGGGGATTTTCACAGGGCTGTTTTCTCTGGTTCAAATATTTGTTGCAATGAATCCGGATGAGACGGTTTACTTTGCAAATCCGGGACCGGACGGCAGATTTAACCCGAATTATTATTTTCATTGGGCTGATTTTAATAATGAGCCTGTGAATGACTGGAAGGATGCTGCATCCTCATTGCTTTCGATTCCGATGGCGCATCAGCTTATCGGGTTCTATACAGTGGCGGATAATTCGGACGGTGTGCTGAAGGTAATGAGAAGTTATCAGTATTTTGCGGCAAGTGCAATTTCTGACAAGGTATCTAAGATCAAGTGGGGTGAAAAGAATCAGCTGGGCGGCTATGTCTGGCACACGACCGGTTCCGGCAAGACGATGACAAGCTTTAAGTCTGCCCAGCTTATTGCAAATGGCGGCGACGCAGATAAGGTTGTATTTTTGACAGACCGCATTGAGCTTGGTACACAGTCGCTCAAAGAATATCGGGCGTTTGCGGATGAGAATGAAACCGTTCAGGCAACGGAGAATACAGGGGTATTGATTACAAAGCTGAAAAGCTCTGATCCGGCGGATATTCTAATTGTCACTTCTATTCAGAAGATGAGCAACATCAAGGATGAAGAGGGCGGGCTTAATGCGCAGGATATAGAGATTATGAACAGAAGAAGACTGGTATTTATAGTAGATGAAGCGCATCGGTCTACCTTTGGAGATATGCTGATCTGTATAAAAAATACGTTTCCGGACGCCATCTTTTTTGGTTTTACCGGAACGCCGATACACGAAGAAAATCAAAAGAAGATGAGTACCACAGCCACTGTTTTTGGAAATGAGCTGCATCGCTACAGTATTGCCGATGGGATTCGGGATGAGAATGTTCTCGGTTTTGATCCGTATAAAGTTCTGACATTCAAGGACAGGGACGTCCGCAGAGAAGTGGCGTTGGAAAAGGCGAAGGCGAAGGGTGAAGAGGAAGCAATTGGCGATCCGGCAAAAGCGAAAGTATATTATGAATATATGGATTCTGCTAAGGTTAAAATGGCGGGATATATAGTGGAAAATGGCAAATATGTGAAAGGAATAGAAGATTATATCCCCAATGCCCAGTACCGCACGAAAGAACATCAAAATAAAGTTGTAGAGGATATCAAAGAAAATTGGTTGACGCTGAGTCACAATGGTATATTCCATGCGATTTTCGCAACCAGCAGCATTTCAGAAGCAATTCAGTATTACCGACTGTTGAAAGCTTCCATGCCGGAATTGAAGATCTCCTGTTTGTTTGACCCGAATATTGACAACAACGATGGGTTTGCGTTTAAGGAAGATGCTCTTGTTATGATTATCAGAGATTATAAAGAACTTTATGGACAGGAATTTTCTATTGCTTCTCATGCAGCATTTAAAAAGGATATCGCTTTGAGATTAGCTCACAAAGAGGCCTATAAGATGATTGAGAGGACTCCGGAGAAACAGCTTGACCTGCTTATTGTTGTAGACCAGATGCTGACAGGATTTGACTCCAAGTGGGTGAATACTCTTTATATGGACAAAATGCTGGAATATGAGAATATTATTCAGGCGTTTTCAAGAACGAATCGTCTGTTTGGACCGGAAAAACCTTTTGGCACCATCCGCTATTACCGCAGGCCGCATACGATGGAGCGTAATATAGGGGCGGCTGTCAAATTATATTCCGGGGATAAGCCGATCGGGCTGTTTGTAGAGAAGCTTCAGTTTAATCTGGAGAAAATGAATGCAATTTATCAGGAAATATCGCATTTGTTTGTACGGGCAGGAGTACCGGATTTTGCAAAGCTCCCGGACGATAGGACAGAACGGGGGAAATTTGCTTTATTGTATAAAGAATTGAATGATTATCTGGAGGCGGCCAGAATACAGGGATTTCGCTGGGATATCGGAGAGTATGAATTTACAGAGGAGGAAAGCGGCCGGAAAGAGTTGGTCAAAATGGAATTTGACGAAACTATATATTTGATCCTGGCACAGAGATACAAAGAATTATCTTCTGATGGAGGTGGAAGTGCAGGCGGAAATGTGCCGTACGATCTGGTCGGACATCTCACAGAGATTAATACCGGAGTGATCGATGCGGAATATATGAACAGCCGGTTTGAAAAATATATGAAGCTGATTAATCAGGAAGGTGCAGCAAAGCTCTCAATAGATGAGGCATTGAGTGAACTGCACAAAACATTTGCAACATTAACGCGGGAAGAACAAAAGTATGCAGATATTTTTCTGCATGATATCCAAAGAGGAGATGTGCAGGTAGAGGAAGGAAAAGCATTTAGGGATTATGTGATAGAGTATCAATGCAGGGCGAAGGACGCTCAGATTCACCGGCTGGCAAAGATATTTGGTCTATATGAGGAGAAATTGCGGAATCTTATGAGCTTGAAGCTGACAGAAGCGAACATTAATGAATTTGGCCGATTTGACGAATTGATGAGGACAGTGGATAAGACAAAGGCAAAAGAATATTTTGAACGGATAGAACAAACCAGGCTTAATCCGCCTAAAGTGAATATAAGGACGGATAAATTGCTTCGGGAGTTTATTCTTTCCGGCTGTTTTGAGATAGAGGAATCAACGTAAGCCATTCTTTTTATTATATGGAGGATATAGATGGAAGCAGGGAAATTATTAGAGGTTCTGCATCTTGCAGAGCGCTTAAAGGATACCACAAGGCATTGTTATACTTCCAGCGGCAGGCATGAGAGTGTGGCGGAGCATAGCTGGAGGATATCGTTTATGGCATATCTGGTGAAGGATGAGTTCCCTGAGGCGGATATGGATAAGGTGATATGTATGTGCTTGATCCACGATCTGGGCGAAGCATTCACCGGGGATATTCCGGTATTTCAAAAGACAGCTCAGGACTCAGAGAGGGAGAAGGAACTGCTGTCCGCATGGGTATCCGGGCTTCCGGAGCCCTTTGCGTCGGAGATGAAGGAATTGTACCGGGAAATGGAGGAACGGCAGACGATAGAAGCGAAGATATACAAGGCGATGGACAGCCTGGAAGCAGTAATCCAGCATAATGAATCGGATATTTCTACCTGGGAGATGCATGAATATGATCTGAATCTTACATACGCGGATGATAAGGTGGATTTTTCCGATTATCTGAAAAGCCTCCGGGAGATGATCCGTCAGGAGACACTGGCGAAGATAGAGCGCGGAAAATAGTTCTAAAAAGAACTAAAAACCGGAGGTGCGATTATGATTCCGATTAATCCATGGGAGCATCAGAATGCGATCAAGACGCTTTATTCCAAATGTGTGGGGCTATCTGTCAAAGTCTCAGGTATCTGCCGCTGTGAAATCCTTGGAAAAGCAGGGCTTTATAAGAAAACAGCATACCGGAAGCTTTTCTGTATTTATGACATTGATACTGGGGATTAAATTCATTGTGAAGCCGGTTATGACCACCAAGGAGGCTATGAATGTGGTGGATAAGAAGAAGCGGCTGGTTCAGTCCATTGTCTGCGGTGCGGGCGTTGGCTTTATCTGCGGTTTTGTCGGAGCAGGCGGAGGAATGATGATGCTTCTGGTACTGACCAGTATTCTGGGTTATGAACTTAAGACAGCGGTTGGGACAAGTGTATTTATTATGACTTTTACTGCGTTGACAGGTTCGGTCAGCCATTTTGCCATCGGGGGACTGCCGGATCTATGGTGTCTGGTTTTCTGTATTGCATCTACTCTGCTATGGGCGAGAATTGCGGCTAAGTTTGCAAATAAAGCAAGCGCTGCCGCTTTTGAACCGGGTAACCGGCATTGTTCTTGTTGTTCTGGGGGCGGTGATCTTTGGATTTAATCTGTTGAAATAAATTAGAGATTATAGTAAAATTTTTAGTAGATAAGGATCAAGCAGGACAGAAGAAAAGAAGCAGATATACTGAAGGAGAGATAAAGGGACAATGATTAACTTGATGTCTATAGCAAAGGGATGGTCCATAGGATCAATGATCATCCGTCTGGTTTCGGCATTTTTGATGGGGACTATTATTGGTGTTGAACGCGGGATCAAGCGCCGGGGCGCCGGAGTCAAAACGCATGTATTGGTATGTCTGAGTTCTGCACTGGTCATGATGACCGGAGAGTATATCTATATGAATTTTGACAGAAGTACGGATATTGCCCGTATCGGCGCTCAAGTAATCAGCGGTGTCGGTTTTCTCGGAGTAGGGACGATTATTGTGACGGGAAAGAATCAGGTCCGGGGGCTGACGACTGCGGCGGGGCTGTGGGCCTGTGCCTGTCTTGGGCTTGCGGTTGGAATCGGATTTATAGAGGGTGCGTTTATTACGCTGGTTCTTGTGATGATCACCTTAAGGTTCCTGATGAAGGTGGATATCTGGACCCACATGTATGCCAGAATCTTTGATTTGTATGTGGAATTTTCTTCCATAGAGAGTGTGCCTAAGGTTCGCTCAAATTTATATAAGATGGATGTGAAGGTCTGCAGCTTTGTAGTAACGAAGAGCAAGATAAAAGGAGAGGGTCCTCATGCCATTGTCTGTATTGAAGTGAAACATCGGAAAAGGCGGATGGAGATTATTGATGAAATCCAGAATATGGAAGGTGTGGAATTTTTAGAGGAGTTACAGTAGAAGCAGAATATAATGGGATACCATCTGTTACTTACTATCCGGAATTAGAGAAAGCCCAACAATTTTTTGGAAAATACCGGCGGCTTTTTAATTTTCCTAATTGCGCAGCCTTTTGTTTCAGGTGGCGGCCGTTATTATTTTGACGCTTGTTTTCGGGATTGACGGAATCTGGTTTTCGGTACAAAACCGAGTGGCCGCCTGAAGAACGGAATCCCTGTTTTGCAGTAAAATTCAATGTATTTTTAGAATTAAATAGATATACTATATTCATAGTGTATATATTGTATGATTAAGAAATAATAGAAGTAAGGAGAAAGAAAATGCAGGAAATAGAATGGAAGAAAGATTACGAGGAATTTGAAAAGGTAACCAGACAGTTTTATGCAGGAGAGATTACGGTACCCCAGTATAAGGGCTTTTCCGGCGGATTCGGAAGCTATGCCCAGAGAGGCGGAAAGGCAGGCATGTTAAGGCTCCGTCTGCCGGGAGGAAGGCTTTCGGTGGACAAGCTTGGCTTTGTGGTCAGGTCGGCAGAGCAGTATAAGATTGACAAGGTTCATCTTACAACCTGCCAGACGATACAGCTCCATAACCTGAGTGCGGATGCAATCTGTGACCTTGCCGTCGCTGCGCTGGAGCACGGGATCGTAACAAGAGGCGGGGGCGGGGATTACCCGAGAAATGTGATGGCTTCGCCGTTGTCGGGCGGGGGGAAGGGAGAATACTTTGACGTGCTTCCTTTTGCAGAAGCGGCGGGCGAGTATCTGATGGGATTGATTAAGACGGTGAAGCTTCCCAGGAAGCTGAAGGTCTGCTTTTCTAACTCGCAGGAAAATCATACCCATGCAACATTTCGAGACCTTGGATTTGCAGCAAGAAAGGACGGCTTGTTTGACGTTTACAGTGCAGGCGGGCTTGGAAATAATCCAAAGATGGGCGTTCTGGTGGCAGAGGCGGTTCCGGGAAGCCAGATTCTATACTATATAAAGGCAATGGTAAAGCTGTTTGTTGCCTATGGCAATTATGAGAACCGCGCCAAGGCGAGAACCCGGTATATGCAGGATGTATTGGGGGATCAGTATGTAGAGGCATATAAGGAGAAGCTGGCAGAGGCAATGCAGGAGGAGAAGCTGGATATCCAGGCAGAGCAGCCGGTGATAACAAAGAAATCTGACGGTACTCAGGCAGATGACAGAAGAGCCATTCCTCAGAAGCAGGAGGGACTGTATGCGGTGTTATATCATCCGATCGGAGGCTGTCCGGCGCCTGCAAAGCTAAAGGAGCTGTATGAGGCGGTGAAGGATATGGATCAGGCAGAGATCCGGATCGCGCCGGATGAAAAGCTGTATGTGATCAATCTTACCGGAGCAGAAGCACAGAAGATCCTTAAAATTACGGAGGACAGTGCAAAGACAGAATTTGAAGCATCCGTTGCATGTATCGGAGCATCTATCTGTCAGGTTGGACTGAGAGATTCTCAAAAGATGCTTGCCGAGCTAGTGGCTGCATCGAGGGAATGGGAATATGAGGACGGCGTGCTGCCCAAAATTCATATTTCTGGCTGTCCGTCTTCCTGCGGAACGCATCAGATTGGAAGAATCGGACTGCGCGGAGCGATGAAAAAGGTGGAAGGCAAGCCGCAGCCTGCGTTTGTGCTTACGGTAAATGGAAGTGACAAAGAAGGGAAAGAACGGTTCGGAGAGCAGATCGGCACAGTAACAGAGGCCGAGATTCCGGTATTCTTGAAAGAGCTTGGAAAAGAGATCTCTGATGCGGGAATGAAGTTTGATGAGTGGTATGAGAATCATGCAGACAGATTTAAGGAACTTGCAGAGCCTTACGTAGGGGCATAGGAAAGGGCTTGGACTGAAATAAGAAAAATGTTTTCCTGTTTGAGCATGACAAACTGATAAGTGCAATGTACAAAATCCACAAAAAATATGCGTTATCAGACGGTATTGACAGCATATTTTTTGCGGATTTTTATTTTGCCAAATATTTGCTATTTATTTAACATTCTATCGCAATAAAATCTTGTTAATTACTTATCAATGTGGTATTATAATTTGCGGGTAAGGGCAGAATCCGACATATTTCTGTACTCTTATCATAAACTAGAAAATAACAAAGTCAGAAGGAGAAAAAAGATGAGCAGCAAAATTACTATCATTGGAGCAGGAAGCGTAGGCTCAACAATTGCGTACACATTGTCCGGAGAGGACATGGCATCTGAGATCGTTATGATCGACATCAACAAGGAGAAGGTTGAAGGCGAGGTTATGGATATCGAGCAGGGCACATGCTTTAGAGATCCGATTTCTATCGTTGCAGGTGAGTATGAGGATGCGAAGGATTCCGATATTGTAATCATTACATCAGGAATTGCCCGTAAGCCGGGCCAGACCAGAATTGAACTGGCACAGACGAATGTTAATGTCTTAAAGCAGATTACGCCTGAGATTGTAAAAGCTGCACCGCACGCTCTTTATATTATCGTAAGCAACCCGGTTGACATTATGACATATGTATTCACCAAGATTTCCGGACTTCCAGAGAACCAGATCATTGGTTCGGGAACGATCTTAGATTCTGCACGTCTGCGCTGTGGTCTTTCCGAGCATTTTGGTGTTGCACAGAGAAATATTCATGCCTATGTATATGGCGAGCATGGAGATACTTCTTTTGTTCCGTGGTCTGCAGCCAGAATTGCAGGTGTTAATGTGGATGACTATTATGAGATGATGCCGAAGCTTGGCAAGGAAGCTAAGAAGCTGGATAAGGAAGCTATGCTTACCTATGTACAGAAATCCGGCGGGGAGATTATCGCTAATAAGGGCGCAACCTTCTATGCAGTAACCAGAGGCGTATGCAGATTATGCAGCATTTTGATGTCTGCTTCTGAATCTGTGACAACAGTATCTTCTATGATGCATGGAGAGTATGGAATTGAGGATGTATGCCTGAGCACTCTTGCATTGGTTGGACCGAACGGAGTTCAGAGCAAGATTCCGATGGCGCTTACCGATGAAGAGGTAGAGAAGCTGACAGCAAGCGCTAACGCACTGAAGAAGGTTATTGCTCAAATTGACTTATAAAATATGATAGAAAGGACAGCGAGAACTATGAAGTACAGTTATTATCCGGGATGCACTTTGAGAACAAAGGCAAAGGATCTGGATGCTTACGCAAGGGCTTCAGCTAAAGCGCTGGGATTGGAACTGGAAGAGATTACTGACTGGCAGTGCTGCGGCGGCGTCTATCCCCTTGGCACGGATGAGATTGCGACAAAGCTGTCTTGTGTCCGTGCTCTGAATGCGGCGAAGGAAAAGGAACAGGCTTTGGTTACCATGTGTTCTGCCTGTCATCATGTGATGAAGCGTGTCAATGATGACATGAAGAATGTGGAGGATATCCGCACTAGGGCGAATAATTATATGGAGCTTGACGAGCCTTATGCAGGTGAGACAGAGGTTCTTCATTTTCTGGAGGTTCTTCGGGATAAAGTCGGCTTTGAGGAATTGAAGAAAAAGGTGACAAATCCGTTGACGGGGAAGAAGATCGGGGCCTATTACGGATGCCTGCTCTTACGTCCCAGCAAGCTTCTTGCCTTTGACGATCCGGAGAATCCGAAAATTATCGAAGATTTTATCCGTGCGATCGGAGCGGAGCCGGTGATTTATCCATACCGCAACGAATGCTGCGGCGGCTACATTTCCCTGAAAGAGAAGGAGATGTCTAAGAATATGTGTGAGAAGATTATGGAGAGCGCAGAAGGCTTTGGAGCAGAGATGCTGATCACAGCCTGCCCGCTTTGTCTGTATAATCTGAATAAGAGCACAGGAGCGTCTCTTCCGGTTGTTTACTTTACAGAAATTTTGGCAGAGGCGCTGGGAGTGAAAGAGGAGGTGCAGAAGTAATGAGTTCTGAAAAGAAACAGGCGGAGCTGATCAAGGAGATCAGCGGCGTGAATCCGCTGAAATGTATGAAATGCGGGAAATGTTCTGCATCCTGTCCGTCTTATAACGAGATGGATATCAAACCGCATCAGTTCGTATCTTATGTAATTAATGAAGATATTGAGAGTCTGGTAAATTCTGAGTCGCTCTGGAAATGTCTTTCCTGTTTTGCATGTGTGGAGAGATGTCCGCGCGATGTAAAGCCTGGTAAACTGATCGACGCCGCAAGACAGATCGTGGTGCGCCAGAAGGGACAGGATTATCTATTAGCAGATGAGATTCCGGAGCTGTTAGACCCGGAGCTTCCACAGCAGTTATTAGTCAGTGCATTCAGAAGATATAGGAGGTGAGTCTAAGTGCAGAGGATAGGAGTATTTGTCTGCCACTGCGGAAGTAATATTGCCGCAACGGTAGATGTAAGCAAAGTAGTAGAGATGGCGCATATGGAGCCGGGTGTTGTCCATGCCGAAGACTACCAGTATATGTGTTCCGAGGCAGGACAGGCGAAGATTGCGGCGGCGATCCAGGAGAAGAAGCTGACGGGAATGGTTGTATGTTCCTGTTCACCGCGTATGCATGAGGCTACATTCAGAAAAGCGGCAGAGCGTGCGGGCCTCAATCCCTATATGGTTGAGATTGCCAACATCCGCGAGCACTGTTCCTGGATCCATAAGGATATGGAGGAGGCAACGAAAAAGGCTGTGATCCTGATGAGGGCGGCAATCGCTAAGGTGAATTTAAATACACCGCTCCAGCCGGGAGAGAGCCGCGTTACCAAGAGAGCCCTTGTGATCGGCGGCGGTATTGCAGGTATCCAGACAGCGCTGGATATTGCAGACGCGGGCTACGAGGTAGATATTGTGGAGAAGACGCCGAGCATCGGCGGAAGGATGTCACAGCTTGACAAGACCTTCCCGACACTGGACTGCTCCGCATGTATCCTGACGCCGAAGATGGTGGAAGCTTCAGCTCATGAGAAGATAAAGATTTATACATATAGTGAAGTGGAGAAGGTAAGCGGATTTGTGGGAGATTTCACCGTAGATATCCGTAAAAAGGCCAGAAGCGTTGACATGGACAAATGTACCGGCTGCGGCGTTTGCCAGGAGAAGTGTCCGTCTAAGAAGGCGCCAAGCGAATTTAACCGGGGTCTGAATAACAGAAGCGCGATCTACACTCCGTTTGCACAGGCAATTCCGAATGTTCCGGTGATTGACAGGGAAGCCTGCATCAAGTTTAAGACCGGAAAATGCGGCGTCTGCTCGAAGGTATGCCAGGCGGGAGCCATCGACTATGAGCAGAAGGACGAGATCGTTACAGAGAAGTATGGCGCGATTGTAGTCGCAACAGGCTTCGATACCATTAATCTTGACAAGTATGACGAGTATGCATACAGCCAGAGCAAGGATGTGATTACCTCTCTGGAATTAGAGCGTGTGATGAATGCGGCAGGACCAACTCACGGACACTTAGAGCGTCTTTCCGACGGAAAAGCGCCGAAGGAGATCGTATTTATCCAGTGTGTAGGAAGCCGGTGCTCTGACGACAGAGGCAAGCCTTACTGCTCGAAGATCTGCTGTATGTACACAGCAAAGCATGCCATGCTGATCCGTGACAAATATCCGGATGTGAATGTTACCGTATTTTATATTGATGTCCGTACTCCGGGCAAGAACTTTGACGAGTTCTACAGAAGGGCAGTAGAGCAGTACGGTGTAAATTATATTAAAGGTCAGGTAGGAAAGGTTATCCCTCAGCCGGACGGAAAGCTTCTGGTACAGGGTTCAGACCTGCTTGACAATAAGCAGATCCTCAAAGAGGCGGATATGGTGGTGCTTGCAACAGCCATTGAGCCGAATCCGGATGTGCGCAGGATCGCGACCATGCTGACAGCAAGTATCGATACCAACAACTTCCTGACAGAGGCTCATGCGAAGCTTCGTCCGGTTGAGTCCCCGACGGCTGGTATTTTCTTGTCCGGCGTATGCCAGGGACCGAAGGATATTCCGGAGACCGTTGCACAGGCAGGAGCCGCAGCTGTGAAGGCGATCGGACTGCTTGCAAAGGATAAGCTGCTGACCAATCCGTGTACCGCGCAGTCGGATATCCTGCTGTGTAACGGATGCTCTACTTGTGAAAATGTATGTCCGTACGGTGCGATTACCTATGAGGATAAAGAGGTCAACGACCACGGCATCCGTGAGACACGCCGTGTCGCAGTGGTAAATAATGCACTGTGCCAGGGCTGCGGCGCATGTACGGTTGCGTGTCCGTCAGGAGCTATGGACCTGCAGGGCTTCTCAAACAGACAGATTATAGCGGAGGTGGATGCAATATGTCGTTAGAAAACAAAGAATTTAAACCAAAGATCGTCGCATTCTGCTGTAACTGGTGCAGTTATGCAGGAGCTGACTTAGCAGGAAGCAGCCGCCTTACCTACCCGGCCGATGTGAAGATCATCCGTGTTCCCTGTTCCTGCCGTGTGAATCCGATGTTCATCCTGAGAGCATTTGAAAAGGGAGCGGACGGAGTGATCATGTGCGGATGCCATCCGGGAGACTGCCATTACAGCACCGGTAACTTCTACGCAAGAAGGCGTATGACGCTGCTGTTCTCTATGCTGGATTATATCGGCGTGGAAAATGGACGTACCCGGGTAGAATGGGTATCTGCGGCTGAGGGCGTGAAGTTCTCTGACACAATGAACAGCTTTGTGGAGAAGATTTATTCCCTTGGCGAAAATGTAAGATTGGGGGATTTGAGATGCAAGAATTAGTAAACCGTGCAAAAGAGCTGCTGGCAGACGGGACTGTGGCACGGGTTCTCGGCTGGAAGGCCGGAGACTTGCCTTACAATCCGGAGCCGGCTTACTTTGAGACAGCAGAAGCGCTGGAAGATTTTGTTTACAACGGCTTCTGCGGAGCGAATTTAAGTAAATATATGATTGAAGCCTCCAAGCTGGAGGGAAAGACCATGGTCTGTTTAAAGCCATGCGATACATACAGCTTTAACCAGCTTCTTAAGGAGCACCGGGTAGACAGAGAGAAGGCTTACATCGTAGGCGTAGGGTGCAAGGGAAAGCTGGATATTGAGAAGATCAGAGGGAAAGGGATCAAGGGAATCGAGCTCATCGAAGGCGCAGAGCTTACCGAGGAGGCAGAGATCTTAAAGATCCAGACCATTTACGGAGACAAGACCTGTGCCTATGCAGATGCGATGCTGGAGCGGTGCCATGTCTGCAAGGGCAAGGAGCATATGGTCTATGATGAACTGATCGGCGATTCTAAGGAGACGAAGGACGGAGACCGCTTTGACGAGGTGGCAAGGATTGAAGCTATGAGCCCGGAGGAGAAGTTTGCATTTTTCCAGAATGAGCTGAGCAAGTGCATCCGCTGCAACGCCTGCAGGAATGCCTGCCCGGCATGCAGCTGCCGCAAGTGTGTATTTGACAGCACCAAGTTTGACAGCGCGCAGAAGGCCAATGCGGATTCCTTTGAGGAGAAGATGTTCCACATCATCCGTGCGTTCCATGTGGCAGGAAGATGTACAGACTGTGGCGAATGCAGCCGTGTATGTCCGCAGGGTATTCCGCTCCATCTGTTTAACCGGAAGTTTATCAAGGACATTGATGAGCTGTACGGCGAATATCAGGCAGGAGCCGACACCGAGTCAAAAGCACCGCTTACAAACTATACGTTTGAGGACGCGGAACCAAGTATTGTAGGAAAGAGGGGATAATGTATGTATAAGATAGCTAAAGAAAATCTTTCCGCATTATTCCGGTTAATCGCGGAAACAAGGGAGCTGTATCTCCCGGTGAAGACAGCGGGCCAGACGAACTTTGCGGCATGGAGTGAGGACGCAGAGGTTGATCTCGTTACATTAAAGACTGTAAAATCAGCAAAGGATGCATTTTTCCCGCAGAGCGAAGGTCTTTATACAGTAAAGAAAGAGGGAAAGAAGATATCCGTAGAGCCGGAGGATTTAAAGGAGCAGGAATTTGTGGTATTCGGCATGAAGGCCTGTGACGTGAAAGGCTTAGAGGTACTGGACAATGTATTCTTGTCTGATCCGGTGGATACCTTCTATGCGGCAAGGAGAGACCATGGAACCGTCGTTGCCATGGCGTGCCGTGAGCCGGAGGAGACCTGTTTCTGTAAGGTGTTCGGCGTAGATGCCGCTGAACCGAAGTCAGACGCCGCCGTATGGACGGTCGGAGAAGACCTTTACTGGAAGCCTCTGACTGAAAAGGGCGAAGCGCTTACAGAAGTGGTAAAGGAACTGCTTACCGATGCGGACGAGGCGCCGGTGGAGGCGGAGAAAGAAGCAATCCATAACATTGTGGAGAAGCTTCCATATATGAACCTTTCCCTGGAGGGATGGAATGGAGACGCATTGTCTGAGAAGTTCGATTCACCTTTGTGGGAAGAATTATACAAACCATGTCTGGCATGCGGCACCTGTACCTTTGTGTGTCCGACCTGTCAGTGTTATGATATCAAGGATTATAGTGCAGGAGATACAGTTTCCCGTTATAGATGCTGGGATTCCTGTATGTACTCAGATTTTACAATGATGGCGCACGGCAACAACCGTACCAGCCAGCTGCAGAGATTCCGCCAGAGATTTATGCATAAGCTGGTGTACTATCCGGCAAATAATGACGGAATGTACTCCTGTGTGGGCTGCGGCCGCTGTGTGGAGAAATGCCCGCAGGCTCTTAATATTGTTAAGGTTGTTAAGGCATTTCAGAATCAGGGAGGTGAACAATAATGGGCGAATGTACATGTCATAAGAATTATACATTAGATACTCTGATTCCTAAGGTAGGCGTGATCACAGATATCCGTCAGGAGACGCCGGATGTTAAAACCTTCCGCGTGAATGCACCAGAGGGCGGCAAGCTTTTTGAGCATATGCCGGGACAGTGTGCCATGGTCTGTGCGCCTGGAATCAGCGAGGGTATGTTTTCCATTACTTCTTCTCCGACAAATAAGGAATATCAGGAGTTCAGCATTAAAAAATGCGGTATGCTGACCGAGTATCTGCACAGTTTAGAGGTAGGCGACGAGATTACGGTACGCGGTCCTTACGGCAACGCATTTCCGGTAGAGACAGAGCTAAAGGGAAAGAATCTTCTGTTTGTGGCGGGCGGTATCGGGCTTGCGCCTCTTCGTTCAGTTATTAATTACGTGCTGGATAACCGTGATAATTACGGCACAGTAGATATTGTTTACGGTTCCCGTTCGGCAGATGATCTGGTACAGCTGAAAGAGATCCAGGAGGTATGGATGAACGCTGAGGGCGTGAACGTACATCTGACCATTGACAGAGAGCAGGAAGGCTGGGACGGCCATGTTGGATTTGTTCCGAATTATGTGAAAGAGCTTGGATTTGATACAAATAAGACAGTGCTTGTGTGCGGACCTCCGATTATGATCAAGTTCGTGCTTGCAGGCCTGAAGGAACTCGGATTTACGACAGAGCAGGTATATACGACGCTGGAGCTTCGTATGAAATGCGGCGTGGGCAAATGCGGACGCTGCAATATCGGTTCTAAGTATGTATGCAAAGACGGTCCGGTGTTCCGCTTTGATGAGATCGATGAACTTCCAAATGAATACTAAGAAAGGAAACGAATAACATGGAAAATATGGTAAATGTATATTTTAGCGGTAAAAGATACAGCGTTCCGGCAGACCTTACGATCATGACCGCCATGGAATACGCTGGCTATACATGGAAAAGAGGATGCGGCTGCCGTCACGGTTTCTGCGGAGCCTGTGCCACCGTATACAGAATCAAGGGCAAGAACGAATTGAAGACCTGTCTTGCATGCCAGACGCAGGTAGAGGAAGGCATGTATGTGGCAAGCATCCCATTTTTCCCGACAGACAAGAGAACCTATGATATTGAGGAAATTAAGGCTGACCAGCGGATCATGATGGAGCTGTATCCGGAGATCTACAGCTGTATCGGATGTAATGCCTGTACAAAGTCCTGCACACAGGATCTGAACGTAATGCAGTATATCGCATATGCACAGCGCGGTGAGTTTGAGAAATGTGCAGAGGAATCCTTTGACTGTATCGGATGCGGCTGCTGTACCGTAAGATGCCCGGCGGGAATCTCTCATCCACATGTAGGTGTTCTGGCAAGGAGGCTTACAGGAAAATACATCGCGCCGAAGACAGAGCATCTTGCAAACCGTGTAGAGGAGATCAATAAAGGCGGGTATGATGAGCTGATCGAGCAGATCATGCAGAAGCCGATCACGGAGATGCAGGAACTTTACAACAACAGAGAGATTGAAAAGTAAGGGAGGGCAGAACATATGTATACACCATATCCAGAGAATATGATGGAATCCATCAAAAAGGTAGAGGCTACGAGAGCAGAGCGTATGTCTACAGAGCCGAGACGTCTGACTGCGGATGAAAAAGATGCTCTCCTGAAGGAATTCCATCCAGATTATAATCCAGATGCGTTTGCGGAGATCAAGGTAGGACCGAACAAGGGACAGAAAGCGCCGCTTGAACTGGCCGAGATGCTCCACTCCACAAGCCGTATCGCAGATGAGAATATTGATATTACAAAGATTGACTATGACGTAGACGTACTGGTGATCGGAGGCGGCGGAGCCGGTTCCTCCTGCGCCATCGAGGCGCACAATGCAGGCGCTGATGTTATGATCGTAACAAAGCTCCGTATCGGTGATGCCAATACGATGATGGCGGAAGGCGGCATTCAGGCTGCAGATAAGGAGAACGATTCTCCGGTACAGCATTATCTGGACTGCTTTGGCGGCGGACATTTTGCTGCAAGGCCGGAGCTGGTAAAGCGTCTTGTAATGGAAGCTCCTGATGCCATCAAATGGCTGAACGAGCTGGGCGTTATGTTCGATAAGGATGCAGACGGACGTATGGTAACGACCCACGGCGGCGGTACCTCCAGAAAGAGAATGCATGCATGCAAGGATTACTCCGGAGCAGAGATCATGCGTACGCTGCGGGATGAGGTACTCAACCGCCAGATTCCGGTAGTTGAATTTACTTCTGCAGTAGAGATCATCAAGGATGAGAAGGGCCAGGCCGCGGGCGCTGTCCTTCTCAATATGGAAACAGGAGATTATTCGGTTGCAAGGGCAAAGACGGTTGTTATAGCAACGGGCGGTGCAGGAAGAATGCACTATCAGGGATTCCCTACCTCAAATCACTACGGGGCAACCGCAGACGGACTTGTACTGGGATACCGGGCAGGCGTACCGCTTCTGTATCAGGATTCCATCCAGTACCACCCAACAGGCGTTGCTCATCCGGTACAGATCCAGGGTGCGCTTGTTACAGAGAAGGTACGTTCCGTAGGCGCACAGCTTGTTAATGCGAACGGTGAGGCGTATATCCATCCGCTGGAGACACGTGATGTCAATGCATCCGGCGTTATCCGCGAGTGCAGAGAGGGACGCGGCGTAGAGGCGCCCAGCGGACAGCAGGGCGTATGGCTTGATACGCCTATGATCGAGCTGATCGGCGGAGAGGGAACCATCGAGAAACGGATCCCTGCCATGTTCCGTATGTATATGAATTATGGAATCGATATGAGAAAGGTGCCGATCTTGATCTATCCTACCCTGCATTATCAGAACGGCGGTCTTGAGATTGACGGAGAGGGCTTCACGAAGACAATTCCGAATCTTCTGGCGGCAGGAGAGGCCGCAGGCGGAATTCACGGAAGAAACAGATTGATGGGCAATTCCCTTCTTGACGTTATCGTATTCGGCCGGAATGCAGGCAAGAAGGCGGCTGCAAAGGCAAAGGAAGTAGAGCTTGGCACTATGAATCTTGATCATGTGGCAGGCTATGCCGAAGAGCTAAAGGCGGCAGATATCGCTTCTGGTGAGGTATCACCGAAGCTTCTTCCTCAATATGCCCGTCACGAGAGATAGAAATCATGTAATTTTTGTTATCGGTCTGCGCAGTAGCTGCGCAGACTGAAAGCATCTAGGATATAGCAAAAGGAGATTAAATTATGCGTGAGATAGAAGTAAGCAGAATTACGGATGTCGTAGAAAAGCTTTGTATCGAAGCAAATGAACATCTTCCGGAGGACGTGAAGCATGCGATCAAGGACTGCCGCGCCTGCGAGGATGGCGAGATAGCAAAGGGTGTTCTTGATAATATTATCGAGAATTTTGAGATTGCTGACAATGAGTGCGTGCCGATCTGCCAGGATACCGGTATGGCATGTGTATTCCTTGAGATCGGGCAGGATGTACATTTAACCGGCGGTAATCTCGCAGAGGCCGTTGACGAGGGTGTGCGCCGGGGCTATGACAAGGGTTATCTTCGGAAATCCGTTGTAAAGGATCCGGTACGCAGAGGCAATACGGGAGATAATACGCCGGCAATGCTCTATACGGAGATCGTTCCCGGCGAGCAGATCAAGGTTACGGTGGGCCCAAAGGGCTTCGGAAGTGAGAATATGAGCCAGATCCGCATGTTCAAGCCCTCCCACGGCCTGCAGGGGATCAAGGACTTTATTCTTGAGGTGGTAGAGACCGCAGGCCCAAATCCATGTCCGCCTATGGTAGTGGGCGTGGGAATCGGAGGAACCTTCGATAAGGCGGCGCTTCTTGCGAAGAAAGCGTTGATGCGGCCGGTAGATTCTTCCAACCCGGATGAGTTCTATGCAGATCTTGAAAAAGAGATGTTAGAGAAGATCAACAAGCTTGGAATCGGACCCCAGGGCTTTGGCGGAAAGACCACAGCGATCGGACTGAATATTGAAACACTGCCGACTCATATTGCGGGCATGCCATGTGCAGTAAATATCAACTGCCATGTAACACGTCATAAAACGGAGGTGATTTAGATGGCAGCAAGAAAGATTACATTACCATTGACAGAGGAGCTTGCGAAGACACTGCATGCAGGAGACAGCGTACTGGTTACCGGAACGATCTATACGTCCCGTGATGCGGGCCATAAGCGGATGTGTGAAGCTCTTGCAAAGGGAGAGAAGATTCCATTTGACCCGACAGACGCAACCATCTATTATGTAGGCCCGACTCCGGCAAAACCGGGACAGGTCATCGGCTCGGCAGGTCCGACCACCAGCGGGCGTATGGACGCCTATGCGCCGACCATGATGTCGGTGGGCGCCAGAGGCATGATTGGCAAAGGCGCACGTCTTCCGGAGGTAGTAGATGCCATGAAGAAATATTCCGGCGTTTATTTTGGAGCCATCGGAGGAGCAGGAGCGCTGCTTGCAAAATGCATTAAGAAGGCAGAGCTGATCGCTTATGAGGATTTGGGAGCAGAAGCCCTAAGAAAGCTGTATGTGGAGGATATGCCTCTGGTTGTCATTATTGACAGCGAGGGAAATAACTTGTATGAAAGCGGACGTGCTGCTTATCTCAACGAACATAAGTAGAAGGGAGTCCTAAGACATGGAGCTATTTGGAGGAATATTAGCAGTAAAGACTGTGACATTTCTTACCTTTTCGGTTTTTGCAATTGCGGCAATCGGCTATGCAGTCGGAAAAATTACAATAAAGGGAATCAACCTTGGAACTGCCGGAGTATTTATCATTGCTCTGGTCTATGGCTGCCTGCTATATGGAAGGCTGTCAGATAACCTGATGGCAGGAGATGTGACATTCTCCACGGATGCATTGAAAATTGTGGAAAATATGGGTTTGATTTTCTTTGTAACCTCGGTTGGATTTATTGCAGGCCCGAATTTCTTTGGAAATCTGAAGCGGAACTTTAAGTCCTACGTACTGCTTGGTGCAGTGATTATTCTGGCGGCGGCAGTGACCTGTGTTGCCTGTGTCCTGATCGGCGGAAACTTTACAGATTTAAGCCATGAGCAGTTCAGGGCAATTCTGGTGGGAATCCTGTCCGGAGCACTGACAAGTACTCCTGCATTCTCAGCGTCGAAGGCTGCAGTAGGAGCTGATTTGGAGGCGTTGGTATCCGTAGGATACGGCATTTCTTATCTGTTCGGTGTTGTGGGAGTGGTATTATTTGTACAGATTATGCCTAAGCTTCTGAAGGCAGATATGAATGAAGAGATAGCGAAGATTACTGCGAAGGAGGGAGAAGGCGGTAAGAGAAAAAGCCTGATCCTGACGGAAGTGGATGAATTTGGATTTTTTGCATTTTCCCTGGCGGCAATTGTGGGGGTTCTGGTGGGAAGCATCAGCTACATGAACTTTTCGCTGACGACCACAGGCGGATGCCTTCTGACAGCGCTGGTATTCGGCCATTATGGGCATATTGGAAAGATATCCATTGTGCCGAAGAATTCTACGCTGAAGATGTTGAGGGAGCTGGGACTGATGCTGTTTTTGATTGGAGCAGGAGTATCCGGCGGAGCGAAGTTTGTGGAATATTTCGAGCCGGTTTATTTCCTCTATGGAGCAATTATGACCGTTCTTCCGATGATTGTCGGATTTATTATTGCAAAGAATGTATTGAAGCTGCCGCTGCTGAATAATCTTGGTTCTCTTACCGGAGGCATGACAAGTACCCCGGCGCTTGGAACACTGATTAATATGGCGGGGACAGAGGATATCGCGGCCGCCTATGCGGCAACCTATCCGATTGCGTTGATCGCAGTGGTGCTGGCATCACAGCTGATCATACTGTTCTGTTAGAAGAAGGAATAATTGATATTCCTTTTTTCGGAAACATATTTTTGTAAAATGTTATACTGGGATTTCGATATTTCGGGAAATTATAAGACGTAAAGAATCCCCGCAGGAAGCACCTGTTTTGAGCCAGGCGCCTGCAGGGATTCTTTGATGTTATATCCAGCTGTAAAAAATATCGATTTGCATTGATAGTTTCTGGTATAAGTAATATGATAATACTATCAAGTAAAAGAAATTTATAAGCTTTTTCAGTATAGAGATTTTTGACTATTATGTCTGACGATGAAATATAGGAATTAAAACTTTCAGAGGGGAAAACATGCTAAAAGTAATTGTTATAGGATGCCCTGGTGCAGGAAAAAGTACATTTGCAAGGAAGTTAAGTAATAAAACAGGGATTCCACTGCATTATCTGGATATGCTGTGGCATAAACCGAATCGGACAAATATTTCAAGGGAAGCGTTTGACACACAGCTGAGTAAAATAATTCAAACGGATACATGGATCATAGATGGAAATTATCAGCGTACCCTTGAAGCCCGCCTAAAAGAGTGTGATACAGTCTTTTTATTGGATTTGCCGCTTGAGGCCTGTCTTTTAGGCGCGGAATCCCGTATTGGGAAAAGACGGGAAGATTTGCCATGGATCGAAACGGAATTTGACGAAGAATTCAGGCAGTGGATCATTGATTTTCCCAAAACCCAGCTGCCCGAGATCTATGAACTGCTGAGAAAATATCAAAATAATAGAAATATAATTATATTCAGGTCAAGAAAAGAAGCTGATGACTATCTGAACAGTAGATGGCAGACGGAGCAGAAGCAATCGCCGAAGAGGCAGTTTCTTATTGATGAACAGTAGCAGATTCTTGAGCTGCGGAGGATGAAAAAGAGACGGATATAGGATGAGTGATGTTTAGAAAGGGTTATTTAGAAAGTGAAGCTGAATATCTATAGCAGCGTATTAAAGGCTGAAACAAATTTTAGATATATGATTTTTGCAAATTGTATAAGCCGGTTTGGAGATTCTGTTGATGCAATCGCATATAGCTGGATGGTTTATCAGTTGACGGGGTCAAAGGCATGGCTGACTGTTATATTGGGTGTCAATATGATCCCTACGGTGCTGTTTCAGCCTTTTCTGGGAGGATTTACGGAATATTGTAATAAGAAAAAAATTATTGTTATGTGTGATATATCTCGGGGATGTGTTGTTCTTGCTACATGTATGCTCTTGTTCCTGCATGTTATCAGGCCTTGGCACCTATTGGTTTTAACATTTATTAATTCATCCATTGAGGCACTGCGTATTCCGAATGGGACAGCTATTCTGCCTCAGATATTGAAGCAGGAATATTATAAGACGGCTATTTCCCTCGATCAGGGAGTCCGCAGAACCGCTGAATTGGCAGGGACAGGCTGTGCCGGGATCATTGTAGGATGTATCGGCATGGAAGGGGCTCTGTTTGTAGATGTGGTTACGTTTCTTGTTTCTGGACTCCTTTTATCATTTCTGAAAATAGAAGACAGAAAAGAAGAGAATAAAATATTTCAATTTCACAGTTATATGGAGTCATTAAAAGAGGGGGCGGTATATTTTAAAAAGAGTAATCTTGCAGTTATGGCATGTATTATTTGTGTGATGCTAAATCTATGTACTTTGCCTATAGAGAATCTTCAGGCCGCCTATATAAGTGAATATCTGAAACTGGATGTTTTTGCAATGTCAGCAGGAGGGACAGCCGTTACGGCCGGCATGATATGCGGGTCACTGGTTTTGCCAATAATATCACAAAAAATATTGGAAAAGCAATTGCTGGTCCATGGGGGAATATTCATAGGTATTATTTATTTTATATATATTCTGCTTGGAATAATTCCTTCAACAGAAGGAAGATATATCAGTTATTTTATAGCGGCGTTTTTCTTTGGAACAGTAAATTCTATGATAGGCGTCACTGTTCAGATTATATTTGTATCAAGGACGCCTAAGGAATTTATCGGAAGAATCAGTGGAATATTTAACGCGCTGGCGTGTTCTTCAATGCCTGTGGGATCATTTTTGCTGGCGGGATTATCACTGATCTTATCCATAAGAGAACTCTATCTATTAATGGGATTTTTTTCAATAATTGTTTTCTTACTTTTTGGTCAATCGAAAGAGATCATGCTTCTGGATAGAGTTTAGAACAGAAAAATTTGTGGAGGCAGCGGAGTGAAAGATATGATAGAGGTTTTGTTCGGTGAGAGTGAAGCAGGTTCTATGAAAGTGGCGAAAAGTACTGTGATTTCCGGAATAACAAGAGGGCCGGTAGCAGTATGGACAGCAGGAAGAAAGAAGGCTCCGGATAAGGAGTACGCTGGCTGGGTACCGGGAACGGCGGGAGAGGTTATCTGTCTCGGATTTATGCTGGATATTGGAGATATCAGAGAGCCGGTAGAGGGTGCATACCGAAAGGATTTGATATATTCCATGTATGCGCAGGATCAGTGGGGGCAGGATGATGAGATGGACATGGAATTAAAGAAAATGGCAGATTTTTATGTGGAAGAAAAGCAGCGCTTGGAAAAATATCTGGAAGACGGGGAGAGCGTAAGAATATGGTACAGCGACGCGCCTTATTCCCGATGCGGCTTCTATAGTCTGTGCAGGATGCTGCGAAAGTTTGATAACGATATTTATGCTGTGAAGCTGCCGGAGCATCGGGTCAGTACAGATTCCATTACAGTTTATCAGAACTGGGGAGAAATTGCCGCGGAGGAATTTGCAGGATTTTTGGATTGTGAAAAGAAGCTGTCTGATGAAGAAATTAGAATGTATGCTGCACGATGGTATGAGCTTGTGGAAGACAACAGCCCCCTCCGGGCGATAGTAAACGGTGAAGTAATCGGGGTTCCGGAAGATTTCTATGACTTTTTGATCTGGAAGGAGCTAAGAAAAGAACCGATAAAAGAAGCCAGGCTGATCGGAAATATTCTGGGGCGCCGGAGACTTAGTATTGGAGACTGGTGGTATGCAGGAAGGATTGAACATTTTATCCGGCAGGGAAGAATAAAAGTTGTGGAAGACTCGGAAAAGAAATACGCAAGAAAAATCTGTCTTGCATAAAAGAATCGATAGAATGTGTAATGCATGCAAGGTGATGACGGGACTTTTTCTTATTATGAAGGAGCTCTCTGCAGTTATTATGGAATAGGTAAATGGAGGGTGGACGGTGATGTGGTCTGCCTTTCGGATGATGCTGAAGCGGGTTTTCATATGTTGAGGTTTCAGAAGGAGACAGATTTTTCATTAGGGATGATGAAAAATAATGAGATAAATTGATGATCAAATATACAAAAAGTATAGGATAAAATTCGATATGGGAGGATTGGAAGTCTTTTTGGTTATCATGCTGCCCAATTATCTTTGACAGCTTTTCCTTGTCTCACATTTTTATTCTTTGCCATAGATCGTAAAAATTTGATTGCAATTATACTTATCGCTATTTTTACAGTATGTCATTTGGTTTATGGGAATGTTAACTTTATATTATAGTAGGATCTAATGCCCCTCCTGTTCTGCCGACAGCAAACAGGAGGGCTCTGCCGAAAGCTTTGAAGGATTTTGTATAGAACAAGATCCATGCACAGGGAAGTAAGACGAACAGCAAAGTAAAACTGTCAAAATAATCCATAAAGCTGCTCTGGAAACGAAGCCAGAGAAAAAGGTAGTTGAGTATCTGTATATTGACGCAGATGAAGATCATGTATCCCTGCAGTTCAAAGAGAAGAAGGGGGATCTGGAGATTGGGGAGAACCACTGGAAGAATAACTGTGTTCTGCCGTTACGGTATAATAACGACAAACGGAAAAAGCCTTGATTTTCAAGGAGTCCACGCGTTTGCCGTCATTTATTCAATTCCTTTTCCAAGTTGAAATCTGACGAGAAAAATATCGAAAAAAGGAGGCTGTTTCACTAACGATAAAATTTAATAGCGTCAGCGGTCCGGTGTGTTGCCTGACCGCTGGTTGCCGTGGCGTTTCATCTTATCAGATGGACGCCTTTTTTCATGCAGATTCGGTGCGACAGTATGGAACGGCAGAAATTTTATCTCAGAGGATATAGTGACGGCATTACATATCTGAAAAAGACTGGCATGCTGTAAAATGAGCATTTGATGAAGGCAGTATGTAATCATTCTGTACTGCTTTTTATAAGTTTCTGCACATTGTTTCCTCATAGCTGCATAATTTATTCCGTTTTATGTGCAGATAAAACAGATATGGCTTGATTTTCTGCATATAATATGTTACAATAATATGCAGAAAGGATGGTGTGATATGAGGAAATTCGATTACTCTTTTTTAAACAACGGCTTACTGCCTGCAAATTTGGTGAATCTTACTTCAAATATTTCGGCATTGAAAACAATGGCGGGAGTGCGAAAAGAGGAATATACCCAAATTTTTACAGAGTTAGAGGCAGTTGCAAAGGTACAGTCGATTAAGAGTTCTAATGCTATTGAGGGTATTGTTACAAGTGACGAGCGTATTGCCGCTATCGTCAATCAGAACAGCGCTCCGTTGAATCATAATGAAGCGGAAATTGCCGGATATAGGGATGCATTAAATGAAATTCATTTGGACTATGAGCGTATTGATTTTTGTGAGCGTGATATTTTGCATTTGCACGAAATGGTGATGGCATTTGCAGGTTATGAATATGGCGGTCAATATAAAACAGACGATAATGTGATTTTGGAAATCGATACAGACGGAAACAGGCGTGTTCGTTTTCGTCCCACCCCTGCAAATGAAACGCCAAAGGCTATGGAACAGTTAGAGCTTGCCTATATGGAAGCACGTAGTGACGCCAATATAAACCAACTGCTATTGATTCCTTGCGTTATTTTGGATTTTCTCTGCATACATCCATTCAGAGATGGTAACGGCAGAATGTCACGCCTGTTATCGTTGCTGCTCCTATACAAGAATGGCTTTGATGCCGGAAAATATGTGTCCTTTGAAGAGCAAATCAATAACTACAAAGCCTATTATTATGAATCTCTTCGTCAATCTTCTGACGGTTGGGAATCAAATGAAAATAGTTATTTCCCATTTATTGAGAATTTCCTGTCTATGCTTTATATGTGCTATAAAGAGTTGGACAAACGCTTTGCAGTCGTACATGGGAAAAAGATCACAAAGAAAGCCCGCATAGAAGCAACGGTATTAAACAGTCTGACCCCTCTTTCCAAAGCCGAAATATGTAAGATTCTCCCCGATGTCAGTCCGACAACAGTTGAAGCAGTTCTCGGTTCAATGGTAAAGAGCGGTGCAATAAAACGGATCGGGTCGGCAAGATCTACGCGTTATATTAAGGCATAGTATAAGGTGGCTTCAATGGATATGATTTCATTTTAAGAAGAAGTGTTACGACTAATTGCATTTCGGCAAGAGGGCGAATATTGGGATTTCAAAAAGGAATGGCACAAGAATAAGTCTGATTTACTGCATGATATTATATGTATGGCAAATAATCTATCAAATCACGATGGACTTATTATTATTGGGGTTAATGAAGAAACGGATTATGCTACTTGCGATATTACCAATGACCCCAACAGAAGAAAAACACAGGATATAGTTACATTCCTGCGGGATAAAAAATTTGCTGGCGGAGTTCGTCCAACTGTATATGTTCATTCCTGTTTATACTGCAAAAAAGTAATAGATGTTATTGTTATTCGCAATGATCGTAATACACCCTATTATTTAACAGAACAATATCAAGGTGTATTTGCCAATAACATCTATTCTCGAATAATGGATACTAATACCCCTAAAAATGCATCTGCAGATATAGATGTCATAGAAAAACTATGGAAAAAGAGATTCGGAATTGATGCAACTGCTCTGGATCGCGCCTTATTATTTTTGCAAAAACCTTACGATTGGGTAGATTCTGATGACGGCAAAAAGTTTTATAAGTATGCTCCCGAATTTACACTTGCAGATATTCAAGCAGAAGATTGTAGAAATGGTTATGAGTTTTATCTGTTCAATCAGTGCGATTCTCGTCCTCGATGGTACGATATAAATATTTACTATCATCAAACCTTATTATATTCTTTGGGTGGAGCTGCTTTGGACGGTGGACGATGTTTTACCTCCACCCCCGAACCGACGGGGTTTCTTTATACAAAGAGAGCTGCCACCGCTGGGACATTTCATATAAGTATTTCGTGAAAGGTTTAATCGAATATACAATTCATCTGTTTTGTATTACTGATGATATGGACGAGGAACTAACTGCACGACAAAGATTTTTGGAATGCGTGCTTGTTTTTGAATCTGAATTTGAAAGGACAAAATTCAGTGATTTTGTCATAGCCAATTATGAAAAATACAATGTTGACGCATTTAGCGATCGACTGCCACGTTTCCCTGATTTAGATGGTTATAATATGGACGCATTCAAAGAAGACTACTTACAATCTCAACTTTTGCAACAAATGTTAAAAGATTTCAGAAGTTAAAGGAGGCTATGTTTATGACCGAATCATTTATTTCAACATCAGAATTTGAAGTGGTGAGTAACGCTGTCAATAATATTTTAGGGCAGCCTGTTAAGAAATAGAAATTACAGACATATTGCCACCGCTTAACGATATAACTGATTCAAATAAAGTGTTTAAGGGAAAACTTTCTGTTCTGTTTGTAGATATGAGAAAATCCACCGATTTGACAGATGAATTGAAATCTAAAAAAATGGTGAAAGTTTATCGCTCATTTATTCGTGTCGTTATTCAAGCGATTCGGTATTCGGGCGGATATACACGACAGTTTGCCGGTGACGGAATTATGGGTGTTTTTCAAGATAGCAACAAGGACGACCAAATTATTTCCTCGTCTTATAAAGCAACAAAGGCAGCAAGATACATACTTTGATTGATTATTGCTTGAATCCTGCTTTGAAAAAATCAATGGACATTTGTATTGGCCGCGGTATCGGTATTTGTACTGGCACAATTATGATTACAAAGGTCGGAATGCGTGGAAAAGAAAGTGATGAAACGGCCGAAAATGAAACAGATATAGTTTGGGTCGGCTCAACAACAAATTACGCTAACCGCTATTGTAGTCTGGCACATCTTTGTGAAATATTTATTGATGAAAACACATATTCAGAAATTGAGTATTCGGAAGTATGGACTAAAACAAGCCGAACAAAGGGCAGTAAAGTTTTTGAAGGATATACGGTCAGCGAATATTACCTGTCACTGCCGGAAGAGATCACAACAGAAGCAGTTAAGGCAGATAAAGAAAATTATTCTGAAACTTCATTTATACAAGAAATTTTTGCTGAAACACAGGAAAAATCTCTGTTGCTCGTTGATGAGATCAGTAAAAAATCCGCAGAGCTATCAGTTGCGTTAGAGAAAATCAAGTGATTGCTCGTGATAATGATTCGCGGAGGGAGAACATTAGGCTTCAACAATGGCAAGATAAATTAAACTCCAAGCAGGCAGATGTAGATTGTAAAGAGCAAGAGAATAAAGAGCAGGCCTATTCCATATATAAAAGCATATTCTCAAAGACATATTGTAAAAATACTCTAATCAATGAGTATGGGAAAGACTATTGGATTGGGCTTATCAAAAAGATGTATGAATTGGGACAAGAAATTGGCAAATCGGAGATTCAAGTTAAAATAGAAGGATACCTTTTAATTTTGCCCAGTGTCCCGATTGTTTTACAACATCTTCAAGAACATATGCACTTAACCAAGTTGAATTTTCGGCTTGAACACATAAAATCTCATATGCTTCTTCGTACATAGCGAAACAGCGATAGATCCCAATGAGATAGCAGTCCAAATCTTTGATTCGCTTATTTTCTTTTCATCAATAGCAAGGCACCAATCATTATCGTCGTATAAGCAAAAATTATGGTGCTTCTAAAAATATCGAATAACTCTGGAATTTTAAAGATGGGATGGGCTATGAAAGGACAGACTGATGAAACAAATGATCGAAAAAATTAAGCAAGAGGTATTTCTTCGACTAAATCATCATGAATTACAAAGAATTCCAACTGCACTAATCTACGAATTCCTATACTACAAGTATGAATCAAAATATGAAAAGAAAAGGGATTCGATTACATGATTTAGATTAGTGGATACCCTCTTACATAAAGCCAACGACAAAAACGATTTTACTTGTTATTTTGCGCATTTTTATGCACTTATTATTGTGTAATCTAATAAAAAGTATGGTAAGTCCGAGCTTAAGAATACAAGAAAAAAGCTCTAAATAAGGCGAATGTAATCGAAAATTGTCGCATAGGTATGCCGTTACGGTATAATAACGACAAACGGAAAAAGCCTTTATTTTCAAGGAGTCCACGCGTTTGCTGTCATTTATTCAATTCCTTTTCCAAGTTGAAATCTGACGTGAAAAATATCGAAAAAAGGAGGCTGTTTCAGGTTGAGGGCGACTATCAATACAAAGTCCTGAACGAGCTTCACATGGCTGCCCGGTACACAAAGGACCCTGAACAGCGGAAGGCAGCGGAAAGTCTGATGGCAAAGCTGCGCGTCCTTACGGATGCCGGCTATCAGAAATTCTTAGACAGCCAGGAACGGGGCGAAGTCAAACTGAAAAACCATGCGAAGGTCTCAGACGGGCATCTCCATTATGACCGCAGGGACCGCGTCTTGTAACAGGATAACCGGAGAAAGGAGGCTTTGAAATGGCTGTATTCCGGGTAGAAAAAACAAAGGACTTCACGATCATGTGCAACCACCACCTGCGCAATACGGAACTGTCCTTAAAGGCAAAGGGGCTCCTCTCGCTCATGCTGTCGCTGCCGGAAGATTGGGATTATACCACAAAGGGGCTCGCCCATATCTGTAAGGACGGCGTGGATTCGATCACTACCGCCCTGAAAGAGCTGGAGCGGCACGGGTATCTCACCAGGCAGCGCCTCCGCTATGGGAACGGACAGCTCGGAGACATTGAGTATACGATCCATGAAAAGCCTGTAAATGCTGAAAAACAGGAGTATTCACCTAAACGGGAAAATCCAAGACAGGTAAATCCAGGACAGGCAAAACCTGAACAGGCCGAACCTGGACAGGGAAATCCCGCACAATTAAATACTAATCCACTAAGGACTAAAAAATCAAAAACGGATATATCAAGGACCCATCAATCAATCTATCCGGCAGGGCCGGAGGCGGCAGGCCGCCCGGATAGGATGGATCGGATAGAGCTTACAGACGCCTACCGCGAGATCATTAAAGAAAATATTGAGTATGACTGTATGGTTTCCCGTTATGGGAAAGAACGCTTAGACGAGACTATGGAGCTTATGCTTGAAGTGGTTTTGTCCAAGCGTCCATATATCCGTATTGCCGGGGATGATTTTCCCAGGGAGGTGGTAAAGGGCCGTTTCCTGAAGATCAATTCCGGCCACCTGGAGTATGTCTTTGACTGTATTGACAAGAACACCACAAAAGTCGGGAATATCAAGGCATACCTGCTGGCAGCGCTGTATAATGCCCCGGCAACAATGGACAGTTATTACCGTGCCGAGGTCAATCACGACCTATACGGCTGTTAGGCGCTTTCTGGCGTCTTTTTTCATCACAGAAAGGAGGCGGGGCACGATGAAAAGAAATTCTGTGCCGGCACTATGCCAGGCGTAAGCAAAGAGCAGATTCAGGCGGCGCGGGATCAGCTCTGATGTGATCAGCCGGTGTTTCCAGGACGGGCTGTTCTATGAGGCGCGGTATCATGGCGAGCCGGTCTGTGTGTTTGTGGGAAAGGATGAAGCCGGCAAAGCAAAGTCTGCCTGTATGCGGAGCATTGCCGGCAGCCTTAGGAAAGATGTTTACGGCAGCGACAAGGAATACAGCTTCTGCTATCCACCCCGGAATCCGGACAGCCGGCATGTTGCAGTGTTTGAGGCGCCCATTGACGCCCTCTCCCATGCCGCGCTGCAGGAGTTAGAAGGCTGGAAATGGGACGGCTACCGGCTGTCCCTGGGCGGCACTTCCCATGTGGCGCTGATTGCATTTTTGAAACGCCACCCGGAAATCCGGCGCGTCAGCCTCTACATGGACAATGACCTTGGCGGCCTTAAAAATGCCAGGAGGATCAAGGCAATGCTCCATGAAGATCAGCGGTTCAGACATATCCGGGTGGGAATCAACCCACCCCGCACAGGGAAGGACTACAACGAAATGCTGCTCCATGTTGCAGAACATATGAAAGGCCGGCATTCTGTAGCAGCCAGTGCAGAAAATGAAGCGCTGAGCTGCGAGAGTATGCTGAGATGGGAGAGGCAGCGTCATAATAAGCTTGGGAAATATATAGAGAGCATAAGCCGCAGTGTCAGTACAGAAGTGAAAAAGTATGCATGGTTTAATGCGCATATCTGGGGATTATAAAAGCAAAGGACTTGCAAGGAGAAAGCAAAGGAAGTATAGTATAAAAAGACGTTGAACTGATATATCTGATACACATCTGGCAGTTTCTGCCACTATAATTCCTACAATAAATTTACGCCGCCTACAAGGATAAATATTATTGATAGAATATAATATAAGTAATATAATAACATTACAAACACGTATAAACAATTAGTATATAAATTGGCAGATCACAATCAGAATTTACTTATGGAGGAGTGGAAAAATGTTGCTTATGACGATAATTCCGATTATTTTAACATTAGGGCCGGTAATCATTTATCAGGCCGTACAATTTTTATGGGGAAGAAGAACCACGGCGTTTCACTGCATATGGACGTATATTATGATGCTCTATATACGGCTTGTCTTTTCTGTGACGGGGATAGGCTCTATATGGGATATCTTTGCAAAAGGAGGGGCGGCAACGCTTCGGGAGGCGCATATCAGCCTGATTCCGTTTCAGTCGGCGGGGCTGTTTACCTATTGTATGAATATAATTATGTTTATGCCGCTTGGTTTTTTGCTGCCGTATATATGGAAAAATTATAGGAATCCTTTGAAGACGGCTCTAACAGGACTGTTGTTTTCTGCCTTGATTGAAGCTGCTCAACTGCCTACAAGCCGCCTTGCGGACATTGATGATCTGATGATGAATACGCTGGGGGCGGTTTTGGGCTATATGGTATGGAGAGCGGTCGGGCGGCATTTCTTCAACAGGAAGGAAGACCAGCGGACGATTTCGCTGGGTAATTCGGAGCCGGTTATCTATATAGTTTCAGCCTGCGTATGTACGTTTTTATTATATAGCTGGAAGTGGTTTATATAGTAGGAGAGAAATATATATTCGGGATATTTGAAGTCTCCGAAATTTAGCTGATTTCTAATCGGAATACAAATAGTTTATATATTTCACTGCTATATCTGCGTGCGGAGCATTTCTGATCACACCAAGATACAAGTCATTTTTAAAACCCGCCTGCTTAAATAGCCCTTTTTGCGAAATATTAAGTCCCATGGGATACTCTTTGGTAACAGCCTGATAGGTTAGGGTTTCATCTGTCGGTAGCTCTTCAGAATTGTCTGTCAATATGACGGTATTGGTTACAAGATATGGCTTTAATTCTTTATAAGCACCCGGATCCAAATCCTGAAGCAGCTCTTCCAGATTACATAGATATCCGTTCGATGAAAATGCATCAAATGCTTCTTTATTCATAAGGGCAATATCCAGTTGTTCGCTGTCAATTGAAGCGATAATTTTAATGCGGGAAGCATAGGTGTATTCATGGTTGGGATCATCTTGGTCACTGGCCAGATACAATCCCTTATACAATTGAACTGCATTTTGGGAAGAACCTGCATCTATAAAATCCAGAAAACCATCGCTGAGCTGTACGCTGTTCTGATCGTCTACGGATACGTTAACAAGAGCGGCATAGAGAATGATATCCTTTTTGCTAAGATGGCCGTAAACGTTATATCCGATGATATATAAGAAGATGAAACATACCACAATTGGGAATTTATAATAATCCCAGATATACTGTAATTTCTGTCCGCCATGAAGCCGTTTCCATTTTTCTTTTTTTGAAGTTGTAGTTTCTGTAAATTTCATAAGTACATTTTCCTAGTGTATCATTGATATTTAACATATCAGTCACCTCTATTATGAGGTGACAGATGAAATTATCGGATAAAGTGATATCAGCTTTTCTCTGGCATCTCCTGTTTGGAAATGCCGCCGTATTTTAGCTTCATCACGATTGCGCTCTGTTTCCCATGCAGATAGTTCGATTTTAAGTCTGACGATTGTATCTATACGTCGTGACAAACTGTAATTAAAAGCTTTTAAGAATTTACTGTAATTCTGGGGCAGGTTTCTTGTTCTCCTCTGATTTCTCCTGACAGAGAAGCAGAATGTTGGACAACAAATAAGAGCAGAGCAGCGCGCAGAGTCCTTCGCCGAAGATGACGGCCGGGGTAAAAAAACGGACTATAATCAGCAGCATCAAAAAATAAATTACGGCCATAGCTATGGTACACAGTAAAAACCGGATGCCCATAAACAGCGCATTTTTAAACATGGCGCCGATAGTGTTATCAAATCTTGCCAGAAGCGGGAAGATATACATCAGGACAACGGCATAGGCCGCTATGGCTATGAGAAGAAATGCCGTACAAAGAGTCCAAAATACATTTTCAAACCGCAGGTGATACAGGGCATATCCATCGATACCAAGGATAATCCCAAGGCATAAAAGAATCAGCCAGATGACGGTACCCTGTTTCAGATTTTCTTTGAAGGAATGGAAGAAAGCTTTTGTGAGATTTCCCTCTTCATTCTTTGCTATTTTCAATGTAACATAGAAAAGCGCAGTGGTTGACGCGCCAATTGTTACAATAGGAATGCAGCAAATAAACCATAAAATATTCAGATAAACGCTGTAAACGATTTTGTTGATAAGCCTCATAACTGGGCCATCCAGATTCAATAAATTATTCATAGTCTTTCCTCCTGCTGTTTTGCAGTGATCTCTTTATTTTTCTGCATTTGGTTAATGTTGAGTTAATCCCCTGTTGATTCTCTGTAAATCAATGTAGTTTCCGTGTGTACGCTCCGGTAATTTAATGAAGGCTCTTTAATACGCGACATCAATAGATTGACGGCAGAAAACCCCATAATCTGACTGTGTATATGGATGGTAGTAAGCGCGGGGGTGACGATTTTGGCTTCCGGTGAATCGTCAAATCCGCACAAATATACATCCTGAGGAGCGGAATATCCTAATTTTTTCAATGCTTGTATTACGTTGATAGCAATGGAGTCATTGGTGCATAGGAACACATCTGGCAGGGATTTTAACATCTGTAGGCATTCTGTCAGATATTCACGGTAATCTTCGGCTGTCGGATTGCGGATGCCGGCTTTGTTTTTGGTAATACAATATTCATCGGGACAGGGGAGTCCCGACAGATACATAGCGTTTCGGTAGGCTGTGTATCGTTCATAAAAAGACTGGCAGTGCATATGCTCGCCGATAAATCCTATCTTTGTCTTTCCTCGTCGGATCATTTCTTTGATAAACAGGTAGATATTGGATTGATTGTCCATACTCAAAATATCTGCTTCCAATGACTCGCGAAAGCAGGGCGCGGGAGAATCTATAAGAAGAACCGGAAGCCCCAGATCACAGATCATTTTACTGTAGTTATAATCAAACATTTCAATACAGGCAATACCGGCGGTACGTTCTCTTGAAAATGATGCGGGAAGCGTCAGGGAATCTACCTCGTCGGAAAGAACCCGGTGCATAGTCAGCGTGTATCCAAGCGCTGAAAGTTCTTTTTGAAATTTGTCCAGCATAACGGTTGCAAAGTGGGAGTTTCCTATAATGTTGGCAAAAAACAGTGCAATTTCATCCTTTTGTTTGGGTGTAGAAAGCGTGAGTATAGGTTTGGATGAATCAGTTACTGTTACATATGAAAATTGCTTGTAACCCATTTCTGCCGCTTTCTTTAGTACTTTATCCCGGGTTGAATCAGCCAGAATACCAGTGTTATTGATTGCCTTTGAAACGGTATTGCGAGAAATACCAAGTTCGTCTGCGATATCTTGAATAGTAACTCTTGTGCTCATACAAGCCTCCTTTTTGCTTTTAAAATTGAGGTATATTATACAGGCTTATTTTCATAAGAGCTGTAGATTACTGTTTGTTTCTATAACTACAATTCCATTATAATGCACAAACATCTATGTGTCAAATGTAAAAATATGAAATAGTCTATTTTGTAATCATAATTAATCTTTTTTAGGGCGGTTTGTACAGAATAATAGAAATGTAAAAAAATAATTATGCAAATGCAATATAAAATATTGACTAAATGTAAAATTAGTAGTATAAAAATAATAGGCAAATCTCAATACATATTTTACAAATGCACAAAATAGGCGTATGGGAGGAGGGGGATGAGAGTAGGCAGATGCATAAGATGGAAGGGATTTGACAGAAAGGAGGAACATATGAAAACTAATTCAAAAACTGTTGCAAATGGAAAGCAGGGGAACACAGATGCAGGATTACACAATACACTCGTGTATATCAGACAGCACTGGCAGCTTTATTTGATCTTTTTAATGCCGGCAGTATTGCTGACTCTGGTTTTCAAATACGCGCCTATGAGCGGTATTCTGATTGCCTTTCAGGATTACAATCCATTTAAAGGCGTTTCTGGAAGCGAGTGGGTAGGGCTGAAGCATTTTACAAGGTTCCTGCACTCCCCTGACTTTATGAGCTATCTCGTAAATACTTTAAAGCTGAGTGTATACAGCCTGCTGTGGGGATTTCCGGTTCCTATTATACTGGCGCTCTTGTTAAATCGAATCCAGAGTACAGGGATTAAGAAAAAGATACAGTTAGTACTTTATCTGCCAAACTTTGTATCAGTCATTGTACTTTGTGGTATTGTCCGGATTTTTCTGTCCGTAACGGGTCCGGTAAATCTTTTATTAGGAACTGATATTAATTTTATGACAATGCCGGAGGCATTTCGTTCTATTTACATCATCAGCGGTATCTGGCAGGGAGCAGGCTGGGCTTCCATCATGTACACGGCTTCTTTATCCAATGCAAGTCAGGAGTTAAGGGAGGCGGCGGTTATGGACGGGGCAAATATCCTGCAGCAGATCCGTACGGTAGAATGGCCTGCAATTAAGGATATGGTAGTGATCCAGTTTATTCTACAGGCGGGAAATATTATGAGTATCGGCTTTGAGAAGGCCTATGCATTGCAGACAGATTTGAACCTTCCGGCTTCTGAGATTATCGCGACTTATGTATATAGAAAAGGTTTAATTGACGGGGATTACAGTTTTTCAACGGCGGTTGGCTTGTTCAATACTGTAATTAATGTCATTCTTCTGATTGCCGTAAATAAAATCGTGGCGAAGATGAATGACGGACAGGGATTATAAGGAGGTGCATGCGAAATGAAGAAAAAGAGTGTATTTAAAAGATATTCCAGGCAGGATAAGCTGCTTTTGACAATCGGGTATGTGCTTTTGGGTTTATTCGTGATTGCAATTATTGTGCCAATGATCTACATTATCGTGGCATCCTTTATGGATCCAATTACGCTGCAGAATAAAGGAATTACATTTGATTTCAGCAAATGGACAACGACGGCTTATGAACGTGTTATGACAAACAGCCAGATTTGGATAGGTTTTAAAAATGCGATTGTTTATTCTGTAATGTTTACGGTTGTTTCTGTAGTAGTTACGCTTCTGGCGGCTTATCCTCTATCAAGAGCAGACTTTAGGGGGAAAGGATTTTTTAATGTTTTATTCATGATTACCATGTTTTTCGGCGGCGGCCTGATTCCTACATACTTGGTAGTGAGCAGCCTGGGACTCGTTGACAGTATGTGGGCAGTCATTCTCCCGGGAGCGTTCAGCGTCTGGAATATGACGATTGCAAGAACCTATTATAGAGGGATTCCTCAGGAACTCCGGGAAGCGGCAGACGTGGACGGTGCGAGTGAACTGACATTTTTCTTTAAAATCCTGCTTCCGGTATGTACGCCTGTAATTGCGGTGCTTACTTTATGGCAGTTTGTTGCAATGTGGAATAGCTATTTTGATGCGATGATTTACCTGAATGATTCTGCAAGGCAGCCGCTGCAGTTGGTGTTGCGATCTATACTGATTCAGAATCAGCCGGAATCCGGGATGATTTCAGATATGCAGAGTACGGCGGCGCGGGCACAGTTAGCTGAGCTTTTGAAATATGCAACCATTATTATTTCCAGTTTACCGCTTTTGATCATGTATCCGTTTTTCCAGAAATATTTCGACAGCGGAATCATGGCTGGCGCTGTAAAAGGTTAAGCGGAAACAGGTAAGGAGGCAGATTATGAAATATAAATATGGAAAGCGAATAATAGCGGCAGCGCTTGTGGCAATTATGGCGGTTTTACTTGCAGGCTGCGGAGGCAAAAAAGAGATTAATGATGGAACATTCCGTCCAGTAGATGAGGCGGAGCTTCAATTTCCCCTGAAGGAAAAGACAACTCTGTCAGGAATGATAAGTTATCCTGCCAACACAGAATCAGAGCCGAATAATAGGACAATCTTTAAGCGGCTTCAGGAACAGACCAATGTAGAAATTGACTGGACGGCAATTCAGGCAGACCAGTGGGCAGATAAGATATCTTTGAATATGTCAGATCCGAATAAATTGACAGATTTTATATTTACTGCTGGATTTACAGATAGTAATCTGCTAAGATATGCAGAGTACGGAGCGATTATTCCGCTGGAGGAATATATTGACTCCTATATGCCGAATCTGAAATCTGTTTTCGACAAATATCCGGAATACAGGGTTATGTGTACGGATGTCAACGGTCATATCTGGGCGCTGCCATGGATTGAGCAGCTTGGGTCTGGAAAAACGGCAATCCAGACAATTGATAATATGAGCTTTATCAATAAGAAATGGCTGGATTTTCTGGATTTGGAAGTACCGGAAAATGTGGATGAATTTGAAGAGGTTCTGATTGCATTTCGTGACCATGGAGCGGAGCTTCAGAAGGAATTTGGGATAGAAGGAAGTATCATTCCGATGTCCTGCATCATAAATGACCCCGGACAGGATCCCGCAGTATTGATTAATGGATTCGGCGAGGGCTACGGCGATGCGGACAAAGACAGACATATCGTGGTCACGGATAACCGGGAGGTTATTTGTAGTGCCGTACAAGATGGCTATAAGGCGGGAATTGAGTGGCTGCACAAGCTGTATGAGGAGAAGCTGATCGATCCGGAAGCCTTTACACAAGAGTGGTCTACCTATGTATCGAAAGGAAAATCAGGGCGCTACGGAGTCTGCTTTAGCTGGGATGTGGGAAATGTTGATAATCTGAATGACTGGGTGCCGCTTCCGGTTCTGACGGCAGATACAAGGAATCTGACGCCTACCAACGGTTCTTTTACCAGTGGATTCGACCGCGGACGCTGCGTGGTTACTTCGGTAGCAGAGAATCCGGCGCTGGTATGCGCATGGCTTGACCAGATGTATGCGCCGATGCAGTCGCCGCAAAATAACTGGGGAACATACGGTGAAGACGACGATTTTGATATTTTTGAAATGGGTAAAAATGCCGATGGAGAAGACATGCTCAAACATGCACCACTGGGAGATGCTTCTCCGGTAGAGGTAAGAGAGGCGGAAGCAGTAGGCGGGCCGCTGGCAGTTCTGGATGAGTATTACGGTGTATATGTAACCTGCCCGGATGATGCACAGTACCGTCTTGACTGGATAGAAGAATATTATACCCCCGATATGCATAGGGAGTATGTATATCCAAATATATTTATGAGCCGTGATGATACAGAGACGTTATCCAATTTACAGGCGGATATTAAAAAGGCAATCAATGCAAAAAAAGCAGACTGGATTATGAATGGATTTACCGATAAGGATTGGAACAAATATCTGGAAGATCTGGAAGCATACGGACTGAGTGAATATCTTGAGCTGTTCCAGACTTATCTGGATTCTTATTATGAAAGTACAGGAAAATAAGTAATAGGAATTATAGTATTTAGATGAAAGGGAATGTGATTATGACAAGTCAGACGCTGCGTGAAGCGAGAAAATACGAAGAAGCTTTTGGAAAGTTGATTAAAGAAGAGGAAAGACCGGATTTTCATCTGTCTCCACGTACAGGCTGGATGAATGATCCGAATGGATTTTGCTATTATAAAGGAAAATATCATATGTTCTACCAATATTATCCTTATGAATCCAAATGGGGGCCGATGCATTGGGGACATGCGGTAAGCAATGATCTGCTGCACTGGGAATACCTCCCTGCCGCGCTGGCTCCGGACGAGACTTATGACAGGGACGGATGCTTTTCCGGAAGCGCCGTAGAACTGCCGGATGGCCGTCAGCTGTTGATGTATACAGGCGTGGTGAAGGAGCACCAGAAACATGACATTTACAGAGAAGTGCAGACACAGTGCATCGCGGTAGGTGACGGAATAGATTATGAAAAGTATACGCAGAATCCGGTGCTGGATGAAAAAGATTTGCCGGAAGGAGGAAGCAGGTTTGATTTCCGTGACCCAAAGATGTGGAGAAGAGCAGACGGCACATATGCCTGCGTGATAGGAAACCGTCCGGAAGATGGAAGCGGACAGATTCTGCTGTATACCAGCGGGGATGGTTTTCATTGGGATTTCCAGAGCGTATTAGTGTCTAACCATAACCGGTTCGGAAAGATGTGGGAATGTCCGGATATCTTTGAACTGGATGGGAAATGTGTGCTGCTTGCCAGTCCCCAGGATATGCTTCCAGAAGGGTTTGAATATCATAATGGAAACGGAACGCTCTGTCTGTTGGGTGAGTTTGACGAGGAAACAGGTACCTTTCATGAAATACATAATCAGTCCATTGACTATGGCATCGATTTTTATGCGCCTCAGACAGTATTGACGCCGGATGGCCGAAGGGTTATGATTGGATGGATGCAGAACTGGGATTCCTGTAGCATACGTCCGCCGGAGGCGCCGTGGCTCGGTCAGATGAGCCTGCCAAGAGAACTGTCTATAAAAAATGGCAGGCTGTACCAGAAGCCGATCAGGGAGCTGGATGGAATGCGCCGTAATAAAGTGGATTACAATGACGTGACGGTCTCAGGAATAGTCAGGCTTGATGGAGTGGCAGGAAGAATAGTCGATTTGGAACTGACCGTCCGTCCGTTTGATCTACAGAATCCATATCAAAAATTTGCCATACGGTTTGCACAAAATGACAGGTATTATACTGCGCTTAGCTTCCGGCCAAGAGAGTCGATCCTTAAGGTGGATCGGAAATTCTCTGGTTCCAGAAGAGCCATAATCCATCAGCGCCGCAGTCTTGTAAATACAACAGACGGAGAATTAAAACTGCGGATTATCTTAGACCGGTTCAGTGTGGAAGTCTTTGTGAATGACGGGGAACAGGTATTGTCGGCAACGATGTATACGAAACAGGAAGCGGAAGGTATTTCGTTTTTTGCGGATGGAACGGCGAATATTGATGTTGTGAAATACGATTTAGCGGCTGACTAGACAGCTTTAAGGAGGGGACGCGGCTTTTGCGGCTGTGTCTCTTTTCTTTTTGTGCCACAACAGTATTGTTAAGCCCTGAAAGGGATTTTGGATAAAGAGAGGAGGTTTGCGTTTGGATGAAAGCTTATTTATTTGTTACAAAGATTAGGATACAGTCGGCTTTGGCCTATCGGTTCAATGTCATTTCTACCATATTGATCCAATGTCTGCTAATGTTTGCTATGGCATGTTTCTGGAAGGCGGCTTACGGCGGAACAGGGGTGGTGTCGGGAACTGGGGAACAGGATATGCTTACTTATACCATGATATCCATTATCATGGGCAATCTGCTGACTATGGGAGTGGAAGGACGGATCGAGGGAAGTGTCCGAACTGGAAGCGTGGCACTTGATATGTTAAAGCCGGTGAATATTTATGGAATTTATTTGGCAGAGGATCTGGGTGATATGGCAGTTGCCTTTTTTCAGATCGCTGTTCCGCTGCTTATTATTGGTTCTGTAATGTTTGGATTCCCGGCGCCTGCATCTTTTGTCTGCTTTATAATCTTTCTCTTAAGCTTTTCTATTGGATATTTTATTAACTGGATATTGGCCGGGCTTCTGGGAATGTGTGCTTTCAGGGTAATTAGCATGGGACCGATAAGGAATGTGAAAGGGTTTATTATGAAGCTGCTTTCTGGCAGTGTCATTCCTCTCTGGTTCTTCCCGGATGGATTCCGAGTGTTTCTGGAGTTTTTACCGTTTGTGAACATCTATCAGCTTCCTCTTGGGATTTACATTGGCCGTTATACATTTGAGGAAATGTTCTGGCGCACAGCGCTTCAGATGTTTTGGTGCATGGTATTGTGGCTGATATTTCATGCCGCGCAAAAAAAGGCAGCTGCGGCTGTTTTGATTCAGGGAGGTTGATTTGTGATGCAAATAGTCAAATATCATGTATCGGTGGCGGCTACGCTGATAAGGCTTTCCATTCAGTCGCGGCTGGAATATCCGTTTATGCTGATCGGCCATGTGCTTGCTAATTGTGTTCAATGGGTAGCGGGGTTTGCTGCCATTAAGTTCGTAGTGGATTCCTTCGGCAGTTTAGGAGGATGGGGCTATGAGAGTCTGGCGTTTTTATATGGGATGTCTGTCTTAAGCCATGGGCTTGCGGTGATACTCTTCATCCAGACGTGGTATATGGCCTACTGTGTGGTTGAGGGAGAATATGATATGTTTTTGCTGCGGCCTATGGGAGTGCTTTTTCAGTTTCTGTTCGAGGATTTCAATTTAATCGGCATCACTGATATGATCCCCGGATTGATGGTGTTTTTTTATGGCTGCGCAAAGGTACATATAACGATGACATTCGCGAATATCTCCATGATTCTGTTTGCTTTGATTGGAGGAACACTGATCAGAGGCGCAGTTTGGATTTTCTGCGGTTCCCTGTCTTTTTGGACAAAGAGTACGGCGAATTTTACGGATATGGTAGGAGCGCTTTTTGAACGGGTGTCTATGTACCCGCTTACGATATATCCGAAATGGGCGCAGGTGATATTTACGTATCTCCTGCCTCTGGCATGGATAACCTTCTATCCTGTAAAGGGGATTCTGGGAATGGAGGGAAGCGTTATTCCAGTTCCTATGGCGGCTGTCAGTCTGGGGGTGGGAGCAGTCATGTTCGTACTGAGCTGCGGTCTATTCCGCCTTGGGATGCACAGATACGAAAGCGCAGGAAGCTAATGGTAACGCAGCATACGGCGGACGAATAGTAATAGTTGCTTTTTATATTGAATAAAACAGGAGAATTTTCATGAATATTATCAAAGTCAATCATTTGGTGAAAGAATATAAAAAGATAAAAAAAGAAAAAGGACTGAAAGGCGCGGTGAAAAATCTCTTTGTGCAGGACATAGAATATGTCCGGGCAGTGGATGATATTTCCTTTGGGATTGAAAAAGGAGATATCGCAGCCTATATCGGTCCTAATGGTGCTGGAAAGAGTACGACAGTAAAGATGCTCTCTGGCATTATGCAACCTTCCAGCGGCGAGATTCTGATTAACGGTATGTCGCCGCAGAAGGAGCGTAAGAGGGTAGTGAGGAATCTGGGCGTTGTATTCGGGCAGCGCAGCCAGCTGAATTGGAATCTTCGTCTGGGCGAAACTTATGATCTGCTGAAGCGCATTTACCAAATTGATGATGCCCTCTATGAAAAGAATGTAAAAATGTTGGATGAAATCTTTCAAATTAGTGAATTTATTGATACTCCAGTGCGTCAGCTCTCCTTGGGACAGCGGATGCGGGGCGATCTGGCGGCGGCTATGCTTCACTCTCCCGAAATCCTCTTTCTTGATGAGCCGACCATAGGACTTGATGTGGAGGCCAAATATTCCGTTCGGAAATTTATCAAGGAAATTAATGCGCGCAATAAGACAACTATCATTCTGACAACTCACGATCTGGGCGATGTTCAGGAGCTGTGCAGACGCTTGATCATTATAAATAACGGAAAGATTATTGAGGATGGTTCACTGGATGAATTGGCGGACAGAATTGCCCCATACCGCCGCCTGATCATTGATTTTTATCATCCTGCCGTTGTCCGGCATCCAAAAGCAGAATTGATCTCTGTGGATGAAGCGAGAGCCGTCTATAAATTCAGGAAGGATGAGATTACTGCCGCCCGGCTGATTGAGGATATTTCCCGCACTGCGCCGATTAAAGAAGTAGGGCTGCAGGAGGCGAAGATTGACGACATTATAAGAACAGCATACCACGCAGGGCAAGCGTAAATATCATTGATAGACGATGATATAGATACTATAATAATATTAGATATATATAACGCAATTACAATTTGATGAGGAGTTAACAGGAGATGAAATTAAAAAATGTATTGATTGTTGTGAAAGATATCGAAAAATCAAGGCAGTTTTATCACGACTTGTTTGGTCTTGAAGTGGTGCTGGACAATGCTGGTAATATGATTCTGACAGAGGGTCTTGTGCTTCAGGACGAAAAAATTTGGAAAGGATTTCTCGAGAAGGATATTATTCCGGAGAGCAATTCCTGCGAGCTGTATTTTGAAGAAAGAGATATAGAAGCGTTTTCCCAAAAGCTCGAAAAATTGTATCCTTCCATTCGATATGTCAATAGGCTTATGACTCATAGCTGGGGACAGAAGGTTATTCGTTTTTATGATTTTGATGGTAATTTAATTGAGGTGGGGACACCGGTGTACTATAGCGCCGGACAGAGCTTATCAGACAGTGATGGGACCGCGTGGAAAAACGAAATTTTGGGAGAAGAAATATGAGAAATGTTAATTTATTTATTGCGATGAGCCTTGACGGATATATAGCAGATAATAAGGGCAGTGTCGATTGGCTGGAAGGGCAGGACGGCGATAATGAGAGTATTGACACCTATTCTGAGTTTGTAAAGAATATTGATACGATTTTGATGGGATGGAATACATATCATCAAGTTGTTACTGAGCTTTCGCCTAAGGAGTGGGTATATAACGATTTTACAACCTATGTAATCACACATAAGGAACAGATTTCCTCTGAAAAAATTCGATTTACAAATATGAATCCTGCCAGCTTAGTAAAAAAGCTGCAAAAAGAAAATGGAAAAGATATATGGATATGCGGCGGAGCTGATCTTGTGAGGCAGTAGTAAATAAAGACTTGATTGACTGCTATTATATTACTATAATTCCAACACTTTTAGGTTCTGGTATCCGGCTTTTTGAAAATATGAAACATGAGATTAAGCTGAGATTACTTCGATCACAGTCATATAATGGCATGACAGATTTAATCTATGCACGAAGATAACTTGGAATTAGAAAATGTTGTTGTGCGTCAGAAGGAGTTTGGCCGCAGAAGGAGCAGAGTTGGAATGGATAAATATCATAATTTGATATCAGATGCTATGGCAGAGTATCAGAGTGATGAAGAAGTAAAGGATTTTGATGAAGAAATTGAGAGAGAATATGTAGATTACATACTTCGTCAAATACATGTTTGATAAGGAAAGCAGGATCCCGCTTTGAGGGAATCCTGCAGAGTAATGCCGCAAAGAAGGGAAATGTAATGGATATGAAAATGTATGCACTGGTCAGGGAGTGATGCTTGTTAATATCTCAGCTTTATATTGGATAAGGATACATTCGCTTTATATCCTTTCGTGTGAAGCATATATTCCATTCCATTTTTGGCGAGGTCGATATGGTTCTGGGGCGCGACCATGATTTCTTCAATAGGAAGATTTTTATCACTTAAGGGAATTTCAATATAGGGGAGCATAAAACCGTCTTTTGCACGGAAATTTACCACGGTATCCTTCTGTTTTTTGAAGATAAACCGGTATTCCTGTTCCTCTGCGAAGCCCTCATGCTTGAAAAACATGGCATAGACTTCTACTGTCCGCTGGAACTTCCTGCATGCTTTCTGGTAGATTTCATCCTGCCTGTTTTGATTTCCAAGCTCAAGAATGTCATCCAAAGGCATCCGTAGAAGATTTGGCAGATAATTGCAGATGTTTTTCCGGATTAGCTGCAGCTGCTGTTTCGTATTGTAAACAACCAGCCCATGATAGGCAATCTCAGCCGCTTCTTCTATTCTTGTAATGATATCATTGCTTCGGAAACCGATGTTATATCCGGTCTTATTGGCAAATTCTGACCACATGGTAATGCTGTCACGGCATTTGGAAAAGGAAAGTACAAAATATTCCCGCTTTTTATCGGCTTCAGCATAAATCGAATCCTCAAGAAACATATCCTTTAATTCGGGATTTTTAATAGTTTCCCGGCATACTTTATCAATGATTCCCTGAATATGGGAAAATTCATTGGGGTCGTTTAAGAAATCACTCTTGGTTGCCCAAAAACAGTTGTGATTTATGATGCCGTTTACACCGTTGCTCTTGGTATAGTGATATAGAATACTGCCTTTTTCCGCTTGCTGAAGCTTTACCTGTCTTCCAGACATGTTATAGTCCCCCTTTTGCTGTTGTATTATAGAAGATTAATTTAAATCTCGGAATCCGTCTGGCGGATGAAACGTACGCCAAAGCGAGTGCCTGCTATTATTATAGTCGAAGGAACAGGAATGAAGCAACGGCTAATTTTTATGGGAGCTGTAAATACTTGACATGTGTTGTCGGGGGTTAGTATAATAATGAAAATTCCATTTGAGACATATAATGGAATTGCTGGGTGAAGAAATAAAGGCTCAAATCATACTGCCCAATTCCTTTGGGGATGATGAGATAGGTATAAAATGACTGCTAATTATATTGCGGTTTATTATGGAATCAGTGCACAGCAGGCAATGCAGGCATTGAAAGAGCAGGCGGCAGATAACGATAACATTTCACTATGACCTCATACCCCTATGTTTTTACCAATGAACAGCTTGATGATTGTCTTGGCCGTATTAAGGATTATGGAGAAAATGATGATGAAAAAGAAAATACAGGTGATAGGAGCAGTATGTATGGGCATGCTCTGCGGTATCGGTGTATATGCCGGATTCCGCTATCAGCATACCTCTGCCGAACGGCCGGAGAATGCGTATGGTCCGGCTGTCCGGCAGATCCAAAGCTCCGTTGATAAAGACCAGGATGGGATTGATGATCAGACGGATATTCTTCAGGAAGCCTTGAAGTATGTTTCTACGAAGCCGAAATATAAGAGCAGATACTATGAGACAGGGTATCCGGATGATAAATACGGGGTATGTACGGATGTAACGGCCAATGCATTAAAGCATGCAGGTTACGATGTGATGGAGCTGATCCAGAAGGATATTGAGGAACATCCAGATGATTATGATATTGAGGAGCCGGATATTTATATTGATTTCCGGCGTGTAAAAAATCTCAAGGTATATTTTGCTAATACGGCGGTCAGCCTGACGCTGGATCTGTCAGAGATTGAGCAGTGGCAGGGCGGCGATATCGTTATTTTTAAGAATCATATTGGTATTGTATCTGACCGAAGGAATGAAAGAGGGGTGCCCTATGTCATACACCACAATGATCCGTGGCAGGCTGCCTATGAACAGGATATTTTGGAGAGCAGGGATGATATAGCAGGGCACTATAGAATATCCGAGTAAGCATTGATGGTTTGAGACATAGTACAAGCTGTTATATGAAAAGAAACTCCCCACTGCGGATGAGAACCGTTAGAGGGGAGTTTCTTTTTACTATTATTGGAATTATTTGAAAAGGCTTCTGATTAGTGCTTGGCGTAAATGGGTTCGCCTTTTACGCTGCGTTCAGGAGAAGAGTGGCCGTTATTCGGTACATCTTCCAATTTGCGGTTGCTGAGTGCCCCGGCTTCCATTGCATCTGCAAAATTGATCGGGTGATTGCGCATATGCACCTTAAGCAGCTCGAACAGGCGGAGTGTCGGACGCTTTGATTCGAGTACTCCTGACACGTCGATGCATTTACATCCGGTCTGTGAAGCTAATGTTTTCAGCCTCTGGTTAATCTGAAATGCAGCCTGGCTGTCGGATACGATTGGTACAATATAGATAGAAGCTTTTGTCTTTGTGTGGATCATGTAGAGCAGCCATTCGTATTTTGCGATAAAATTGTCAATATCTACGTTTTCATCAAGAATATCGATATCTCCCATATTTACGAAAATCTTGCGCGGGTTCAGGTCGAACAGACATACCTTCAGGTAGCTTTCGATGTGGTCAATGCGCACGTTTTTGATGCTCCGGTTATAGATTGGCTCTGTAATGCGGAAAGCCTGCGTTAATTCGCCGACCGGCAGGTTTGCGAATGTATTAGAGCCAAAAAGTACAACACCGCCTGCTTCTGTAATACTGTTTAATTCACGGTAAGTTTCCATTTCGTCCTCTCCTTGATTATGAATCGATGGTTTGATTGGTGCGGCAGCTTCTGACGGATTGTCATTCCCTGATAATTGGCGGCTCAGCTTGGCATTTGCCGTTTTTTCCTGCTTGTCATAGCGGCGGTTGATAAAGTAGACAACCACATTGGCAGAGACAATTACCAGATTCAAAAGATATACGGCCAGCACATAATTGAACCGGTGGGTATAGATTTTAGCGGTGATTCCGGCAATGTATCCTGTAATAATAAGTAGTATAAACTGGAGGCTCATGTTTCTTGCTGATTTGGCCTTGATGTTTTTTGCCAGATTCATAGGCCAGGATAATCCGAAGCAGATCAGCATAGTAGATTCGAGAAGTTCAGCCATTTTCGTTTCCTCACTTTCTTTCACTCTCTTTTCTTGTTCCTCACATAGTGTAACATTGACTTATGATTACGTCTAATATATAATATTTATCAAAATCATAATGTTGATATTATGAATTGGAGAAGCGTGACAGGAAGTCTCCGTAAAATGGGAAAAAGAGGGATATGTAAAAAAGCTATCAAAAGAGAGGATGACAGAGATGGAACTGATGCAGATCCGGTATTTTTTGGAAACAGCGAGAACAAAGCATATGACGAACAGCGCGAAGAATCTGCATATTACACAGCCTGCGCTGACACAGGCAATCCGCCGGCTGGAGGCGGATCTGGGCGTACCATTGTTCGCGGCAAAGGGGCGGAACATTGTGCTGACGGAATATGGGAAGTATTTACAGAAAAAATTAGAACCGCTGATGCGGCAGTTCGATGATATTCCAGAGCAGCTTAAGATGATGGTAGCGTTAGAAGGAGAGACCATACATATGAATGTGCTGGCGGCGTCGAGTCTTGTCATGGAGGCGATCATTGAATATAAAAAGGAGCATAGGGATATTAATTTCCAGCTGCATCAAAATGTGGAGAGCGAGCTGTACGATATAGCGGTTACGACAAAATTATTTTATCAGGGCGGAGATGAGAAGAACAGCTTTGCCTGCGCAGAGGAAATATACCTTGCTGTGCCGGAAAATGCAAAGTACCGGAAAATGGAGTCTATCTGCCTTGTGGAGACTGCGGAGGAGGGCTTTATCAGTCTGCTGGGTTCAAGGGGATTCCGCTATATCTGCGACCGGTTCTGCCAGCATGCAGGGTTTACGCCTAAGATTATTTTCGAGAGCGATAATCCTGCCGCCGTCAAGAATATGATCGCGGCGAATATGGGGATCGGCTTCTGGCCGGAATTTACCTGGGGCAGCGCTGAGAGTGAGAATGTAAGGCTTTTAAAGATTGCGGAGCCGGTGTGCCAGAGAGATATTATCATTAACTATAACAGAAATAAAACGGATAATCGCAATGTGGTGGAATTTTTTGAGTTCCTGACAGAGTACTTCGAGGAGCGGAAGCGCTGTCATTGAGGTATAGTCTTTGACGAGATAAAGTAAGAATTATGGTAAAATAATAAAAGACAGTGCGTTAAGAAGGATGCACTGTCTTTTCTGCCCATCATATGATCCGGCGGCAGGTATGTCTGAAACCGCTATTCTTGGATATGCTTCTTTATTGCGGCAAAGGTCTCTGCGCTGATAACATGTTCAATCCGGCAGGCATCCTCGGCGGCTACCTTCGGGTCTACGCCGAGCCTGGCCAGCCATGCGGAGATAACCTGATGGCGCTCATAGATGCGTTCGGCAATTTCCCGGCCGGATTCCGTGAGAGTGATAAAGCCTTCCGGAGACACGATAATGTGCTCATTCTGACGAAGCTTTTTCATGGCGACACTGACGCTTGATTTCTTAAAATCCAGCTCTGCGGCGATGTCAACAGCACGTACAACCGGGCGTTTCTGGCTTAATATTAATATAGTTTCAAGATAGTTCTCGGCAGATTCGTTGATTATCATTTATAATACCTCTTATTCATTCTTTTCTTTGTATACCCTTATCCATTGAGGGCATTCATTCTAAGGAAGCGCTTTAATCAGCGTTTCCCTAAATTAAATATAGCATATTTAATCAGGAAGGGCAATGTCAATGAAGCGTTTGGCATTTCTAAAAAAAGTTCTTGACTTCTAATGAAAGTTAGTATATACTAACATTGATGGTGTTAGGAAAACCATCGGTTACGTCTATACTATTAATGAAGAAAAGAGGTTGGTCATGATGCCGCTTACTATGGCGAAAACGGGGGAACCGCTTACGATTAAAAAAATCGGCGGAAAAGAAGATACCAGAAAGTTTCTTGAGAGTCTGGGTTTTGTCGCAGGAGGAGCAGTTACGGTGATATCTGATATACAAGGAAGCGTGATTGTGAATGTGAAGGATTCCAGAGTTGCCATAGGAAAGGATATGGCAATGAAGGTTATGGTTTAAACTAGAAGAAAGGAAGAGATGAAGGATGAAGACTTTAAGAGAAGTGGCCTGCGGTCAGACTGCGAAGGTAGCGAAGCTGACAGGCGACGGTCCGGTGAAGAGAAGAATTATGGATATGGGAATCACAAAAGGCGTTGATGTGTTTGTGAGAAAGGTTGCACCTCTTGGAGATCCAGTGGAGATTACGGTGAGAGGTTATGAGCTGTCCATCCGGAAAGCAGATGCTGAGATGATTTTTGTTGAATAATTTTTTGACCATGTGTTAGCAATGGCTTACCATGGAAAGTTTGGGCAAACTAATAGAAAAAAGGAGAGAGAAAATGTCAGTAAAGATTGCACTTGCGGGAAATCCAAACAGTGGAAAGACAACATTGTTCAATGCATTGACTGGTTCTAATCAGTTTGTTGGAAACTGGCCCGGAGTTACCGTAGAGAAAAAAGAAGGAAAATTAAAAGGTTACAAAGATGTGGTGATCATGGATCTGCCGGGTATCTATTCTTTGTCGCCTTATACTCTGGAAGAGGTTGTGGCAAGAAATTATCTGATCGGCGAGCGGCCGGATGCGATAATCAATATTGTAGACGGAACCAATATTGAGAGAAACCTGTATCTGTCTACCCAGATTATGGAGCTTGGGATTCCGGTGATCATGGCAGTTAACATGGCTGACCTTCTGGAGAAAAACGGAGATACGATACATACAAATAAGCTGGCTGAGAAGCTGGGGTGTGAAGTAGTGACTATTTCAGCTCTGAAGGGAACCGGGATTAAGGAAGCTGCTGAACGGGCAGTACAGCTTGCGGGGGCAAAGCAGGCGGCGGAAATGAAGCACGAGTTTTGCGCAAAAGCAGAGGAAATTATCTCTGCGGCAGAGTATAAATTAGAGGGTAAGGTTCCGGAAGCCCAGAAGCGGTTCTTTGCAATTAAGCTGTTAGAAAAGGACGATAAGATCGCTTCCCAGATGACGGCAGAAGTGGATGTGTCGGCAGAGATCAAAGAGATGGAAGAGGCGTTTGACGATGATACGGAAAGTATTATTACGAACGAGAGATATGTGTATATCTCGTCTATCATCGGAGAGTGTGTGGCTAAGAGCAAAAAGACGGAGCTGAGTACTTCTGATAAGATTGACCGTGTTGTGACGAACAGATGGCTGGCGCTTCCTATCTTTGCGGTGATTATGTGGATGGTATACTATGTGTCCGTTACGACGGTAGGCGCGTTTGTAACAGACTGGACCAACGACGTGCTGTTTGGTGATATTATTCCGCCTGCTATTGAGAATATATTGACAGCAATTAACTGTGCTGACTGGCTTCAAGGATTGATCCTTGACGGTATTGTGGCCGGTGTGGGAGCGGTTCTCGGGTTTGTACCACAGATGCTTGTGCTGTTTATTTTCCTTGCATTCCTTGAGTCCTGCGGATATATGGCCCGTGTGGCGTTTATTATGGATAGGATTTTCCGTAAGTTCGGACTTTCCGGGAAATCATTTATTCCGATGCTGATCGGAAGCGGCTGCGGTGTTCCCGGTATTATGGCTTCCAGGACAATTGAAAATGACCGTGACCGTAAGATGACAATCATGACCACTACATTTGTTCCGTGTGGAGCGAAGCTTCCGATTATCGCGCTGATTGCGGGAGCATTATTTGACGGAGCCTCATGGGTAGCGCCGAGCGCTTATTTTGTGGGAATTGCAGCAATTATCTGTTCCGGTATTATTTTGAAGAAGACGAAGATGTTTGCAGGAGACCCGGCTCCGTTTGTAATGGAGCTTCCGGCATATCATATGCCGACGGTTGGAAATGTACTTAGAAGCATGTGGGAGCGCGGCTGGTCCTTTATCAAGAAAGCCGGTACCATTATTCTTCTTTCCACAATTATTTTATGGTTCCTTATGAACTTTGGATGGATCAACGGTTCCTTTGGAATGCTGGAGGCAGAGGAATTAAACTACAGTATTCTTGCAAGTATCGGAAGCATCATCGCACCGATTTTTGCACCGCTTGGATGGGGCGATTGGAAGATGGCAGTTGCGGCAGTTACCGGTCTGATCGCAAAGGAGAATGTAGTAGGAACCTTTGGTGTCCTGTTTGGATTTGCGGAGGTTGCAGAGGAAGGAAACGAAATCTGGGGCCAGCTTGCAGGAAGCATGACGGCTGCAGCTGGATATTCTTTCTTAGTATTTAATCTTCTGTGCGCTCCTTGCTTTGCGGCTATGGGCGCGATCAAGAGAGAGATGAACAATGGTAAATGGTTTGCATTTGCAATTGGTTATCAGTGTCTGCTTGCTTACGTGGTATCACTGGTGGTATACCAGATTGGAACCATGATTACAGGCGGCGGATTTGGAATCGGTACAGTTGCTGCTATAATCCTGATTGCAGGTTTCATTTATCTTCTGTTCAGACCGTACAGAGAAAGCAAGACTCTGAGTGTAAATATTAAGGGTATGGCAGGAGCAAAATAAATATGCTATGATATGGATGCTGGCGGCAGAATGGAAAAGGCGGTCAGCATCTATCGTATATTATGGTTTTTGGAAATATTGTGGAGGATATTATGGGAACAGTTATCGTACTTATTGTTGTACTTATTATGGTATATTTTGCCGCGAGAAGCGTGATCCGCGATAAGAAAGCCGGAAAATGCAGCGGCGGATGTGCAGGCTGCAGCGGAAGCTGTATGTGCAGCCAGACACAGGATAATCAGAAGAAATAGTTTTGTATTTTACAATTTCAATAGAATTCCTATTATTGCACCTGCCGCAATCCAAACCAGCGGGTGCAGTTTTCTACAGTATTTTATCTGCATGATCCCAAAAGAAGCCAGACAGATAAAGGCGCCCGGATAATCAATGCCGGTTATCTGGCTGCCGTTTGTGACGGACAGGGAAATTTTAACCAGCTCCCATACCGCATAGCCGATCAAGGCGGCAACTGCAGGACGGATGCCGTAAAAGGCGGCCTGTACCGCTTTGTTTTCGCTGAAATCAGCAAGGAATTTCGCTATTACCATAATAATGACCAGAGCCGGTGCGGTCAAGGCGAGAGTAGCGGTAATTGCACCGAAAACTCCGGCGGCGTTATAGCCTGCATAGGTTGCCATGTTGATACCTACCGGGCCGGGAGTGCTCTGGCTGATGGCAATCATATTGGTAAGCTCCGCCTTGGTATACCAATCATATCTTTCGGTAAGATCCATCAGGAAGGGGAGTGTTGCCATGCCTCCTCCGATGGCGAATAAACCGATTTTAAAAAATTCATAGATAAGCTGAAAGTAGATCATGCCTGTTTCGCCTCCCGTCTTTTTGCAATAATTCCTACGAGCGCGGAAGCGGCGACAACCAGTGCCAGAGGCACGGGAGTAAAGCTTGCAGTCAGGAAGCCTGCAAGGAATAAAAATACGCCGAGTTTATCTTTCACACCCTTTTGTGCCATAGTAACTACTGTCTGCATCATCATGGCGCAAACAAAAATCCTGATTCCGGCCAATGCATGCTGAACGGCAGGAAGGGTAATAAAACTCTTTAAGATCGATGCAATCAGGCAGATGATAAGCAGGGATGGAGAGACCATGCCGAGGGTGGCAGTGATGCCGCCTGGGATGCCGCCCTTCTGGAAGCCGACAAAGGTAGCTGTGTTGACGGCGATAATGCCGGGAGTGCACTGACCGATGGCATACATGTCAAGGATTTCTTCTTCTGTAACCCAGTGCTTTGACTCTACCAGCTCGCGCTTTAACATGGGCAGCATGGCAAGTCCGCCGCCGAAGGTGAGGGCGCCGATTTTAAAGAAGCTGATATATAGTTCCGCTAAAAGTTTTCCGGATGGCTTTGCATAATGTTTCTTCATGATGCATGTATTCCTTTTCTTCATAATTCGTTTTATTTCCTGATTTTATAAATTTGTCCTTTAAAGAAGTCCGGCCATGATCTGCGCGTAAATTTCCTGGCTTTTTTTCTGCCAGTTATTCGAGACTGTTTTGGCTTCTTCCTCGGAGGGAACTGTAATTGTCAGGTCGATTAGAGGCAGGGTGTTTTCCATGACCCGGCAGTGGACAGAATATTCCTGATTTGTGTTCCGGTAGTAATCGGCCTTTACAGATACTTCATTTTTCAGTTCGTACTGCTTTTCCCGCAGGTAATCATTTACATCCTGACGGATAGCATGCGATATATTTTTCCGAAATAATCCAATGGTTGAAGCCCCGTCTTCGGTCAGGTTATAGAGCGTCCGGTTACGGACAGGCTCCTCTTGAATGAAGCCGGCATCTATCAGCTCGGAGAGCGCCTGCTGGAGCTTAAAATAGGTGGTGTATTCCTTGTTTAACATAAAATCTGAAATCTGTGAGTTGGATAAGGGAAAGTCTACCCTGTCCAGCATATACAGGATAATCAATTTATAGAGAGTCAAAAGCTCTGCCATTGGAAATGCTCCTTCCCTGCCAGATATCCTGGCTTTTTAAATATGATTGAATCTGGTTTAATACAAACCGCTTATTGGCTGTCCAGCGGGGCTCGATCAGCAGTGGCTTAGGACCGTCTCCTGTGAGACGGTGGATAACGATGTCAGGACGCAGCCGGCTGATGCACTGGCCCAGAAGCATAAGATATTCCTTCAGCGTCATAACAGGGAAAGGGTGCTGCCGGTAATGACCGGCCAGATCAGTTCCCTCTAATATATGGAGAAGGGACAGCTTAATCCCCTGAATATCGAGACCGTTGAGATAGTCTATCGTGGCGAGCATGGCTTTGGTATCTTCGTCCGGGAGTCCTAATATGATATGGACAATAATGGAGATGCCGATGCTCCGCAGCTCCCGTACAGCCTGTTCAAATACCGGGAGTGCATAGCCGCGCCGGATAAAATCGGCGGAATCTGGATGAATGGTCTGCAGGCCGAGTTCGATCCAGACAGGCTTTTTGCATGACAGCTCTCCCAAAAGAGACAGAACCTCAGGAGGCAGACAGTCCGGTCTGGTTGCAACAGAAAGAATTTCCACGCCGGGATACCGGACCGCTTCCGTAAACATCTGCCTGAGCCGGGGGACAGGACCGTAGGTTCCGGTATATGCCTGAAAATACGCGATATAGCTGTCTCCCTGATATTTATCGGTAAGCAGCATTCTGCCTTCCTCCAGCTGTCTGGTGATAGACAGATTCCGGTCCCCGGCAAAATCCCCGGAGCCGCCTGCGCTGCAGAAGATGCAGCCGCCATATCCCAGCGTCCCATCCCGGTTCGGACAGGTCATGCCGCCGTCTAAAGCGATTTTATAAAGCTTTTTTCCATAGGTTTCCTTTAAATAATAGTCCAGAGAATAATAGCGTTTTTCTCCCCAGCGGTTTCCTGGCTTAGGAACCGTCTGGACGGAATTGTTATAGGTATCTGACATATCAGATTAAATTCTTGACAGCCCGGCTGACAGCCTCGGCAACCCGCGGGTCAAATGGCTCCGGCAGGATGTTGTCTGCATGAAGCTCGTCTTCCGGTACAAGGCCTGCGATCACATGGGCGGCGGCAAGCTTCATCTCTTCGGTAATCTGCGGGGCGCGTCCTTCCAGAGCGCCTTTGAAGATACCCGGAAATGCTACTACGTTGTTTACCTGATTGGGGAAATCACTGCGCCCGGTACCGATTACTTTGGCGCCGGCTTTCTTGGCCAGATCCGGCATGATCTCCGGCACGGGATTCGCCAGTGCAAAAAGGATCGCATCCTTATTCATGGAAGCCGCCATTTCCTCTGTCACAATACCCGGTGCGGAGACTCCGATAAAGATATCTGCCCCCTTCATGGCATCGGCAAGTGTACCCTGTTTACCGGATGAATTGGTAACCTCCGCCATCCTCTTCTGCATCCAGTTGAGCTTTGCGGAATCCTTGCTCATGATCCCCTTGGAATTGCACATGGTGATATCCCGGAAGCCGTATTTAAGCAGCAGCTTGGCGATCGCGACTCCTGCGGCGCCTGCTCCGCTCATAACTACTTTGGCGGTTTCCTTCTTCTTGCCGGTGATTTTCAGGGCATTGATGATTCCTGCCAGAACAACAATGGCAGTACCGTGCTGGTCATCGTGGAATACCGGGATGTCCAAAAGCTCTTTTAGGCGTTTCTCGATTTCAAAGCACCGGGGCGCGCTGATATCTTCCAGATTGATCCCGCCGAATGCAGGGGCGATATTTGCCACGGTACGTATGATTTCTTCCGTATCCTGTGTGTTCAGGCAGATGGGGACTGCATTGACGCCGCCAAATTCCTTGAACAGGACAGCCTTACCTTCCATGACAGGCATAGCCGCAAGGGCACCGATATTGCCAAGGCCTAAGACAGCGCTTCCATCGGTTACCACAGCTACGGTGTTTGCTTTCATAGTATAGGTATAGGCGGCTTCTCTATCCTGTGCAATTGCCTTACACGGCTCGGCTACGCCGGGAGTATAGGCAATCGCCAGATCCTCTCTTGTATTGACATGGGATTTGGCTATAGTTTCTATTTTGCCATTCCAATCTTTGTGCATCTGTAATGCTAGCTCATTTGTTGT
>Ga0137307_100274_pt1 | contig 76627 bp, 60 predicted proteins | sample NAcewD2O_March_2_FD_97180 | JGI IMG/M metagenome (GOLD analysis project Ga0137307, IMG submission 97180) | Mouse cecal microbial communities from Vienna, Austria - N-Acetylglucosamine amended D2O_March | ecosystem: Host-associated > Mammals > Digestive system > Large intestine > Cecum | place...
CGGGGCGCTCATCTCGGCCGACTGCTGCGCGCGGCGCGGCCTGCGGGCCCTGTGGCGCGGGCGCCGCACCTGCGTGCCCGACTGGTGGAACCGGCTCTGGATCCCGCTGTGCAAGGCGCTGCCGCTCGTCGTGCTGCGTCCCGTGCGCCGCAGCACCATGCGGTTTCAGAAGTAGGCGCCGCGTAGCAGTGGAGGCAGGTGCGGAGCGTGCGGTTTCGGCCGCGTATTTTCGGACGAAATGATAAACAGATAACGGAAATGTTTCAGGAGATTGAAAATATCGTGTTCGACCTGGGCGGCGTGCTGGCCGACCTGGATATGGAACGTTGCACGGCGGCATTCCGTGCGCTCGGCATGCCGCAGGTTGCGGAGTGGGTAAACCCGTATTACCCGGCCGAGGTGTTCGCGCAGCTCGAACGGGGTGACTGCACGCCGCACGAGGCGTGCGAACGGATGCGCCGCATCGCCGGACGTCCGGAGGTGACCGACGGGCAGATCGCCGCGGCCTACCGGAGCTTCGTCGTCGGGCTGCCGGTCGCGAAGTTGCGGCTGCTGCGGGCGCTGCGCGACGCCGGAAAGGGGGTTTACATGCTTTCGAACAATAACGAGTTCGTGTTCCCTTATATAAAGGAGAGCCTGTTTCGGGCCGACGGACTCGTGCTGGAGGATTACTTCGACAAGTGCTACCTCTCCTACGAGATGCACGAGCTCAAACCCTCGCCCGCGATCTTCGAGCGGATGATCGCCGACAGCGGCGTGTGTCCGGAGACGACGCTCTTCGTCGATGACGGCGAAAAGAACATCCGCACGGCCCGCGACCTCGGCTTTCATGTCTATATGCCCGGGCCGCGCGAGGATTTCCGGCATCTGTTCGACGACATGCTGTGCGGCGCTGCGGGCGATCCGGCCCCGGCGGAGCGTGCTGCGGTGTGCGGATGCCGGCGATGAAGCGGGACTCCGATCCGGCCGGGGGTGCGAAGCGCTCCTCCGGCCGGATCGGAGCCAGGCCCGGTGCCGGACGGAAGCCCACGGGCATGCGGCGCGTGGGCGTGACGGCGCAGCTCACGCCCGACGAGATCGCCCGGATCGACGCCACGGGGTGCAGGCGCAGCCAGTTCATCGCGGAGGCGGTGCGTGAAAGGCTCGACCGTCTCGAAAAAGAGGGCGCGGAATTTGGAGAAACGGAAAAAGATGCGTAGCTTTGCGCATATCCCAAAAAGAAAGGCGGAGGAGTTGCCGCTCCCCCGCCCCGGTCGCTAAAGGTGGATATGGATGTCAATCCGTACCTTTACGACTCTCACAATGAACAAGAAGAGTGCGATCATTGTGGAACTCGGCGATCTTCATTGTTGTTATTTTTGACAGCAGGCGAAGATCGCCTTGTTTTTTACCTGCTGCCATGTCAAAGAACCTCCCGTTTTGTTGTTACAAAGATAACGACTATTTTTCAATTATCCAAATATAATGCGTTGATTTTCAAATAATTAACGCGTTTTTACAAAAATTCACTCTTTCAGTATGTCGTCCGTGCGCACTCCGGTCTTCGCTGCGATTTCGGCACTGAGCTGGCGGCGCCACAACCGGACGAACGGGCAGCCGGGCCACAGCACGAGCACGGAGGCGGACCACGACCAGAACTCGCACGCCGCGGCCCACGCCGCCGCGATGCGGATGCCGATGAAGGGCCCCTCCTGGCGGCATAGCCGTTCGACGAGGTAGGCCAGAATCAGCGCGGCGCTGTATGTCGCGATCTTCAGGAGCGTCAGCCTGCCGAGCTCCGAGGTGGCGAACCGGCGGCGCTTCACGCTCACGGCGACGCCGAATACCCCGTCCAACGCGATTGCCGCGAAGACGCCCCCGAACGCGTAGCCCTCAGGCGCAAAGAACGACACGGCGCCGCAGCACGCTGCGAGCGCCCATCCGTAGAGCGTGCTCGCGGCGCGCAGTGCCAGTTCGCCGATGTGCAGCAGGTAGGGGGTCATCGGCGCGGGATGTGGATGCCGTGGTCGTAGTCGTTGTGCGGGGTCTGCGGGCCGCAGCCGCACGGCGTCGGTGGCCGCCACGACGGGAACGCGTCTCGGCAGCGCTCGAGGTAGGCCTCGAGGTCGCGCGTGAGCGCCTGCGCGTCGTCGGCCAGCCACCGCCGCACCTGCGCCACGTCGTCGATACCGAGTGCGCGGCTGTTTTCGCTTTCGCGCAGCGTGACGCCCTTGTTCACAATCGCGGCCCAGTGAAACGGGAGGGCCTGATACACCGCCCAGAACGAGAGCGCCGGGGCGATCACACGGAGCAGTGCGCTTTGGGTGGGGTAGGGGGTATATTACGGAATGTCGCATATTTTTTTGCTGAAAATTTTGCAATATAGAAAAAAGACCCTATCTTTGCACTCCGAAATCTTACGGGATTTCTCCGTGGATCGCGGCTTTTCGGAGCCGGTACGGAATCGGCGGGGTGTAGCGCAGTCCGGTTAGCGCACCTGCTTTGGGAGCAGGGGGTCACAGGTTCGAATCCTGTTACCCCGACTCGTCGGAAAAAAATATCAGTTCGGGGTGTAGCGCAGTCCGGTTAGCGCGCCAGCTTCGGGAGTTGGAGGTCGCTGGTTCGAATCCAGTCTCCCCGACATGAGAGACAGACTGAGGAATCGGTCCGTCTCTTTTTTTTGCCCGCGGCCTCCGGCCTTTCGGAGCGGTCTGCGCTTCGGGTTTGCTCCTGCCGGGGCGTCGCCGCCGCTGCGGTCGCCGGAGGATTCTTGGAGCCGGGGCTTGCGGTTGCTGCGGATTTATTTTGTTCGGCGAGGAAAAATCGCTATCTTTCGGAACGTTGAATCAATCCTGCGGATTATGAAGAAAATGGTGATGCTCCTGCTCGCGTTTCTGTGCCTCGCGCCCGCGATGGCCGAAGTGCGTGCCGAAGGGGCGGATTCGGTGGCGCTCGTGCCCGAGGGGCGGTTGTTGGAACTGGCTGTCGCGCCTGTGTTCCGAAAGGGCGGTTTCGAAAAGTATTGGACCTGGGTGATGTCGCGACTGAAGTATCCCGAGGATGCCGAGGCGCGCAAGGTCGAGGGGCGGGTCACGATGCGCGTGATCGTCGAGCCCGACGGCTCCGTCACCCCCGGCGAGGTGCTCGAATCGCCCGATCCGGCGCTTACCGAGGCGGTGGTGCGGATCGTGGAGGGTTCGCCGCACTGGAAGCCCGGGGCGGTTCGCGGCGAGAACGGTGAGACGCTGCGGCCCGTGCGCGTGATGTATACGCTGTCGGTCGCATTCAAGGTGCGTCCGCGGGCGCAGGATCCCTATACCTACCGCTGGCGGACGCAGGATCAGGTGCGGCCCTACGGCAGCAACTGATGCGGCGTAAGGATCGACTGCGGCGGCGCGCCCGGAGCGGAGGGCTCCGGGGCGCCGCCTTTTCCGTGCGGTGCGGGGAGTGCGGAGCGGAAATTGCGGCGCGCAGGGCTCTTTTTCGTATGGATCGGCGATAATTTCTTCGGTATATTACGCTGTTTGTAAAATTTTTCGTACCTTTGCGCACCCGTAAAGTGCGGGAATTGGATTACAAACAAGTTAAATTAAACGTAAACAAAGTGGATTCATTAAGCTACAAGACTATCTCGGCCAACGCCGCCACGACCGCCAAGGAGTGGGTTGTGATCGACGCCACGAACGAGGTATTGGGACGTCTTGCCTCGCAGGTGGCCAAGATCCTCCGCGGCAAGAACAAGCCCAGCTACACGCCACACGCCGATTGCGGTGACTACGTCATCGTCATCAACGCGGAGAAGGTGAAGCTCACGGGCAAGAAGATGACCGACAAGGTCTACACGCGTCACACGGGTCATCCGGGCGGCCAGCGCTTCGCTACGCCTGCCGACTACCTGGCCAAGCGTCCGACCTTCGTGATCGAAAAAGCAGTGAAGGGCATGCTTCCGAAGACCCGTCTGGGCGAAGCAATCTTCAAGAACCTGAAGGTCTATGCCGGCGAGGAGCATCCCCATGCGGCGCAGACCCCGAAGACCATTAAGTTAAACGAGATTAAGTAAGAGTTATGGAAGTTGTAAACACCGTAGGTCGCCGCAAGGCCGCTGTGGCTCGCGTATTCGTGAAGCCGGGTAAGGGTCAGATTACAATCAACCACAAGGAGCTGGAAGTCTATTTCCCCCTGAATATTCTTCAATACGAGGTAAAGCAGCCTCTGCTGGTTACCGAGACTTTGGAGAGCTATGACGTTGCCATCAATCTCGACGGCGGCGGCATCAAGGGTCAGGCCGAGGCCGCTCGCATGGGTATCGCACGCGCACTGTGCCAGATCGATGCCGAGCTGCGTCCCGTACTGAAAAAGAACGGCTTCCTGACCCGCGATCCCCGCGAGGTTGAGCGTAAGAAGCCCGGTCAGCCCGGAGCACGTCGCAAGTTCCAGTTCAGCAAGCGTTAATCGCTACCGACCTCGAAATTTCGGCTATGCACGAGCAGGGTTACAAACCCTCGGAACTGCACCTATATATATTTATATGGCATTACCCGTCGGTTGCCCGCTCGCGGAAAACGCGCAAGATTAACCGAGTTACTACTTGCGGGTTGAAATAAAGAGAATTAAAATAAATTTAATACGAAACAAGAAATGTCACGTACAGATTTTAATACATTGTTGGAGGCAGGCGTTCACTTCGGTCACTTGAAGCGCAAGTGGAACCCCAAAATGGCACCGTACATCTTCATGGAGAAGAACGGTATCCATATCATCGACCTTCACAAAACGGTCCTCAAACTCGACGAGGCCGCAGCAGCATTGAAGCAGATCGCCAAGAGCGGCCGCCGCGTGCTGTTCGTAGCCACGAAGAAGCAGGCCAAGGAGATTGTAGCCGAAAAGGTTGCAGCCGTCGGTATGCCTTACGTCACTGAGCGTTGGGCAGGCGGTATGCTTACAAACTTCCCCACCATACGTAAAGCCGTCAAGAAAATGGCCACCATCGACAAGATGACCAACGACGGCACATTCGACAACTTCTCGAAGCGCGAGAAGCTCCAAATCGCACGTCAGCGTGCCAAGCTCGAAAAGAACCTCGGTTCTATCGCCGACCTTACGCGTCTGCCCGCGGCTCTGTTTGTCGTCGACGTACAGAAAGAGCAGAACGCAGTCAAGGAGGCTAAGCGTTTGAGCATCCCCGTATTTGCAATGGTAGATACTTGTTGTGATCCAACCGACATCGATTACGTTATTCCGGCAAATGACGACGCTGCTAAGTCGATCGCTGTTATCCTCGAAACGGTTTGCGCCGCTATCGCCGAGGGCAGCGAGGAGCGTAAGCTCGAAAAGGAGAAGGAGGCTCAGGAGGCCGAGGCCGCAGCCGAGGCTGCTCCCCGCAAGGAGGGCAAGCCCCGCATCAAGAAAGCCGTCAAGGCTGCTGTCGACGCCGAGGAGGCTGTCGTAGCCGAGGTTGTCGCTGCCACCGAGAGTGCAGAGACGGCCGAGTAATTCGATCTGCCCGACGGGGCTGCCCTCGGGCGGCCTCTGTCAGGTGCGATTTATTAACCGATAAATAGAAAGGAACAATACTATGGAAATCAAAGCAGCTGATGTAATGAAGCTCCGCAAGATGACCGGTGCCGGCATGATGGATTGCAAGAAGGCATTGGTCGAGGCTGAGGGCGATTACGATCGTGCTCAGGATATTATTCGCGAGAAGGGCAAGCTGGTCGTGAGCAAGCGTGCCGATCGCAGCGCCTCTGAGGGCGTTGTCGTGACGAAGATCGTCGGCGACAAGGCGTATATTCTCTGCCTGGCATGCGAGACCGACTTCGTTGCGCAGAACGTCGAGTTCGGTGCTTCGGCAAACGCCATTCTCGATATCGCCGTTTCGGCCGACGCAGCCGACCGCGATGCGCTTCTGGCCGTGAAGAACGCCGAGGGACGCACCGTCGAGGAGCTGGTGACCGAGAAGTCGGGTCAGACCGGCGAGAAGGTCGAGCTGGCATACTATGCACGCATCGAGGCTCCTTTCTGCCACGCATACGTCCACTTCAACAAGAAGCTCGGTACGGTTATCGGCTTCAACAAGCCCGTCTCTGAGGAGGTTGCACACACTGTCGCCATGCAGGCTACCGCTATGGCTCCTATCTCGATCGATGTCGACGACTGCCCCGCAGAGACCGTCGCACACGAGAAGGCTATCGCCTTGGAGCAGATGAAGCAGGATCCGAAGAACGCCAACAAGCCCGAGGCTATCTTGGAGAAGATCGCAGAAGGCAAGCTGCGCAAGTTCTTCGAGGAGAACACCCTGCTCAACCAGATCGTCGTAGGCGAGAAGGAGACTATCCGCGAGCTCATACAGAAGGCCGATAAGGAGGCAACTGTTGTGGCTTATAAGAGATTCGCTCTCGAAGCGTAATTTCTTTCACTTATAGGCGGCGTTCGATCGCCGCACATTAATGGAGCCGAACGGGACGTACTGCGAGTACCGCCCGTTCGGCTCCATATCGTTTGCACGCTAAGATACTGCTTCTTATGAGTGATTGATTGCCGCTCGCCGTATCCCGCCCGCGCCGTGTCTCTCCTGCGCCGTATCCCGCCCGCGCCGTATCCCGCCCGCGCCGTGTCTCTCCCGCGCCGTGTCTCTCCCGCGCTGTGTCCCGTCCGTTGCCGTGTCCCTCCTGCGCCGTGTCTCTCCTGCGCCGTGTCTCTCCTGCGCCGTGTCCCGTCTGTCGCCGTATTCCTCCCGCGCCGTGTCGTCGGCCTACGGGCTGTATGTCGGGTATGGTATATACTCTTGCCCCGTCGTCTCGTTGCCCTGTTGCTGCGTTGCCGTGTTGCTTCGTCGTCTTGTTGCCCCGCCGCCATGTTTCCCCGTCGTTGCGTTGCCCTGTTGTCCTGTTGTCCCGCCGTCCCGTTGTCCCGCCGTCGTGTTGTTCCGCTGTCGTGTTTTTCCCTTCGCCGTGTCGCCGCGCTGCTCCGTCGTCTTGTTGCCCCGTCGCCGCATTGTCCCGTTGTCCCGCCGTCGCGTTGCTCCGCTGTCGTGTTTTTTCCGCTGCCGCGTTGCCGTGTTGCCCCATTGTCCCGCCGTCGTGTTTTTCCCGTCGCCGTGTTGTTCTGTTGCCCCGTTGCTGCGTTGCCGTGTTTCCCGTCGCCGCATTGCCCCGTTGTCCCGCCGTCGCGTTGTTGCATTGTCCTGTTGCTGCGTTGCAGTGTTGCCCCGCCGCCGCATTGCCTCGTTGCTCCGCTGTCGTGTTTTTTCCGCCGCCGTGTTGTTCTGTTGCCCCGTTGCTGCGTTGTCGTGTTTCCCGTCGCCGCATTGCCCTGTTGTCCAGTTGTCCCGCCGTCGCGTCTCATGATGTCTCGTTGTCCCGTCGTCGCATAGCCCCGTTGCTGCGTCGTCGTGTTTCCCGTCGCCGCGTTGCCCTGTTGTCCTGTTGTCCTGTTGTCCCGTTGTCCCGCCGTCGTGTTGCTCCGCTGTCGTGTTTTTTTCGCCGCCGCATTGCCCCGTTGCTGCATTGCCCTGCTGTCGCATTGCTCCGTCGTTGCCAGCCGTCGCTGAGCCGCTCGGGTGTAAAATCGGCTTATGGTGTCCAGACTATTCAGTTATAAGCAGTATTCTCTGCCGGGCTCTCAATCTCCCGCATGGGGCGTAGATCGAGTACTGTCCGTTCGGGAGATTTTTGTGCGCTAATTTCAATATTGCTCTTTGTGCGGTATACTTAGGCAGGGTACGATGCGCGATAGAGGAGTGTTGTCGATCGATGATAATAGCGTAGCGGGGTGATTCGGCGAAAGCGGCAGATCGTTGCGCTTGTCCGATCGGCCGATGCGGTAATGATAATTTCTCCGCAGCAATTACGCTTTGTCACTTTGTCGTTATGCTAAACGGCATGCCGATGCCCCGGCGAATATGGTGTGCCGAAAGCCGGATGCGGCTATCGTTGCCGCATTGCGATAACTGCACGATAGACATTGTGTTTACATAATGTTAAAAAAAGATTAAGAAATTGTTACAACGTAACGGGTTTTATGCTTAACTTTAAGATCGAAACAAGCGTATTACGGAGCATATGTTGGGCTTCTGTGTGCGATGTGTTTGATTCTAAGCATTTTGACTTTAACTAACTAAATAATACTACTATGAACGAAATTTTACGGGGGGGGGAAATTTACGTTGCTCCCGAGCTGGAATTTATTGAAGTCCGTTTCGAGAGAGGACTCGAAGCGTCATACGGCGCATCCGGTAGCGCAGACTGGGCAGACGGCAACATCAACGACATGGGAGAATTTTAATTTACACGGCTATGAAATTCAGATTCTTCCAGACTCTTGCAGCGGTAGTGGCTGCTGCTGCAACGATAGGCTGCTCGGCTGACAGCGACATCGAAGTACAGCGTCCCGACGAGGGCACGACCCTTACATTGCGTACCGACGGCATAGTCGGCGATACGCGCACCGAGTTCGATCCGGCGATCAACAAGATCAAGTGGTCGGCTTCCGACAATGCCGTATTCTATTCGAACGGCATCGGCCGTATCTCGGCGATCGAGATCGGTGCGGATAACATCGCAAATTTCAAACTCTCGGGCATGCGCCCCGACGGCACCACCCGCACCATTCAGGGATTCTATCCTGTCGAGGCTCGCTGGGGCGACGGCCATGTGCGTACCGAGGACAATCAGATCAAGGCATTCGCACTGACGCTTAAATCTCGTCAGGAGGGACGCACGGATGCGTTCGACCCCGAAGCCGATATCCTCGTGGCCGACAATCTCTACGACGTCGAGGTCTCGGCTACCGAGAAGAACATCGTCGACGTGCGTTTCGGACGTCCGGTTGCCATAACCGAGATCAAGTATGTGATTAGCAACGACGTGCTCAAAAGCAGCGACGAGAAGGTGCGCTCGGTCACGGTGCATGTCGATACCGAAAACTCTACCAAGTATCTCGCAGGTAACTTCTATTTCGATCCCGCGACATTCAGCTATGTGGATGTCGACGGCAACCCGCTCAATATCGACAATTCGGATTTCTTCGACAGTGCACGCGCCAGCTCGGTACAGGTCATGCTGGGCGATACGCCGGCCGTCAATGCCGACTTCACTGCATGGGTGGTAACGGCTCCTATCGTTTTGGCGCCTGGCGACGTAATCGAGTTTACGATACGTACTACCGCCGGCACCGTCATTACCAAGCGGGTTACCATGACGCGCGAGGTGGCATTCAGAAATACGCAGCGCAACCAGCTTACGGTCAATGTCGACAACAGTGTAACTGTCACGGCCGGCGAGGTAGCTGCTATTCTGGACGGTTACTATGTCATCGCAACCGACGATTCGATGATGTCGAGCGATGCTGTAAGCAGTGCTTTGAGCAGTGTGGCTCTGCCTTCGACATGGGTCGGCGAGGGCGAAAACCGCAAGCTCTCTATCAGCGAGGATAAATACATTTGGTATATCAACCAGAACGAGACCGACGGGACCTATACCGTCAGCTCTAAGCTCAACGGTCTGTTCATCAATTGTACGGCTGCCAATAGCTGCTATCTGAAAGAGACAGCCACGCCGTTGAAGATACAGCCGGCCGATGCTGCTGGCAAGTATAATATATCTGTTCATGGTAATGCCGGTCGTGTGTTGGGGTACAACCAGACATCGCCGCGTTTCGCATTCTACGACAAGAACAATACGATGATCAACGATTTGCAGATCATTCCCGTACATGTCGACAATCTCCCTGAGTTCAAGCTGCTCAAAGACGAGATCAAGGTAGGCGCCGTTGCCGGCGAATATACCGAGAAAGACGTATATCAGCTTCGTAACGCTGCGGAGAATAATGTTCTCGTAGATGTCGACGGCACTGTCGTAACCACGGCCTCGATAGCGAATGCCGCCGTTACGTTTACCGTCGCCGGTGAGGGCAGCGGTTGGATCGAGCTCGATTTCAACGGTACCGCACATCGTATCGCTATCGTCGCTTCTGCCGATGCCGGCAAGACGGCAACGCTCACGTATGAGGATATCGTCAGCATGCTGAAAGTCAGCTATGCCGCAGGCTCTTACGATGGTTGGAGCTGGTGCGCTATGAAAAACGCCAATGGCATCCAGATCAATGGAAAGGACAGATATATAAAGATTCCGGATACAGGCGCTCCGATAGCCAGCGTAAAAATCAATACAGGTACTACCTATAAATCAGGTTATAAGGTATTCCTTACCACGGTATCGACGTCGACGACTGGTGCGGTAATGACTATAACGTCGACCGGCAGCAACGAATTTGTATTCGATTTGACAACGCTCTCTGAGACGTATACGTCATTGTATGTCATGTCCGGCAATGCGATGTATATTTCGCAAGTCGAGGTAACATACGCCAATTGAACTGAGGGTGGCGACGGAGGAGGGGGTACCGACCCCTCTCCGACGCCGGGCCCTACCACGGGAACAGCGGCTTTCGGCAAGCCGTGGGCGGAGTTGCCCGCAGCGAATGCCGACGGCACCATGATAGAGTCTTATGCCCAGTGCGTCAAACTGATAACCGATGACGCCACGCAGGCTGACGGAACGTACCGGCGCAACTATTCGATGTGCTACGATCCTGTGCACCATGCGGCTCTGTGGGTAGCATATCCTATGCACTCCTACTATACGAGCGGTTCGGCAAGCAGCGAGACGTTCGTTTTGGATCCGTCGCTCGACAAGCAGCAGCAGGCAGTGGTCAACAGCCGCAGCTATCAGGCCGACGGCGCGGCATATAGCCGCGGACACCAGATCGCCAAGGCGCAACGCACTGTCACGGCACTGGCGCGCAAGCAGACCAACTACTGCTCCAACATGACGCCGCAGAACCAGACTCTCAACGGCGGCAAGTGGATGGCCTTGGAGTCCAAGGAGCGCGGAGCATGGATGTGCAGCGATACGCTCTACTGTGTTTCGGGTTGTCACTTCGATAACTACGACACACTCTCTACCGACAACGACGGCAAGGTCTGCCCCGTGCCGACGCACTACTATAAGGTCATGTTGCGCACGCGCAGCGGCAACACCGGCAAGTCGGTAGCCGCATGCTCGGCCTCAGAGCTTATATGCGCCGGCTATTGGGTCGAGCACACCGCTTCGGCCGTGCCGCAGCTTATGACTGTCGCAGAGATAGAGACGCTTACAGGTATGACTTTCTTCGCCAACGTCCCCGACGCACCGAAGGGGACCGTGGAGGCGTCGTACTGGGAATAATTTTTTTTGTGAAAAGCAGCATTCTGCTGCCGCTCGCTCAACTGCCCGAACAGGTAGTACGATCAGTACAACCTGTCCGGGCAGTTTTCGTTGCGCGTTGCATAATACCACTTTTGACGAAAAATCTTTTCCGTGAAAGGTCATCATTTGCGTCCGCGCCTCGTCGCTCGACAATGTGGAATACGCCAGTATGCCACATCGTCTCGCTCTGTCGCAGAGTTGCATATACAACAATTTGACGAAAAATCGGGTGGCGGCTCTTATGCTGCATCTCGCAACATGCGGCATTCTTCTGCCGCGCATATGTTTGCCCGTATATTACGTAGGTTCGTGCTGCTCGTTCGGCCGTAATTCGTTCGGTTATTATTCGCGGATAATTATGGGGCGAATGCCTTTGGGCGGATTGTCTATGCGGGATCGCCGAATTACGGATATACTCCTGCAACGGCCGGCAGGCTTATAAAACACTTTTGCGGCGTATACTTCGGTAGGGTATTCAGATGCGCTCTAAGCTCATCGAGCAATATTCAACCGCAGCCGTGTAGGCTGCGCCGCGTCTATACGAGGGTGTGGTTAAAGGTATAGGGCATTGGACAGCGTAAGCGGCAGTTGAGGCCGGCAGATATAGGTCGGTAGTTAGAGATAGGACATATGGTCGGTGCGTATTCTCTTGAAGGCGTCCGGAGGCGATCGGGCGGCGAATATCGGCGGCGCAGGGCTCCATTTCGGAGGCCGGATGTGCGGGATTCGTCCGATCAGGTATATGGATATAAAACGAGATATCCCCTGCCGAAGCAGGGGATATCTCTCTGTTCCGCAATAAGCCGCAGTCTGCCCGGGAGCGGGTGTCGGATAGCTATACTATGGCATGTGCTCTCCTCGAACCGCGGGGCGTTCTGCCGAGGGCTTACTTTATGCGCTCGTAGTATTCGCGGGTGCGGGTGTCGACGCGGATCTTGTCGCCGGTGTTGATGAACAGGGGGACCTTGATCGTTGCGCCGGTGTTGACCGTGGCGGGGTTGAGCGAGTTGGTAGAGGCCGTATCGCCCTTGATGCCCGGCTCGGTATAGGTTACCTCCATATCGACGATCGGAGGAAGCTCGGCCGAGAGGACGGTCTCCTTCTCGGTGTGGAACATTACCTCGACGATCTGACCGTCGGCCATAAGGTCGTAGTTGTTGATGAGGCTCTTCTCGATGTTGATCTCCTCGAAGGTCTCGGTGTGCATGAAGTGTGCGCCCAGATCGTCCTCGTAAGTGAACTGGTAGGGGCGACGCTCGACGCGTACCTGCTCGATCTTCTGTCCTACCGACGAGAAGGTGTTCTCCAAAACGCGGCCGTTCTCCAAATTCTTCAACTTAGAACGGACGAAAGCCGGACCCTTGCCGGGTTTGCAGTGCTGGAAGTCGACGACGATAAAGGTCTTGCCGTCCATCTCGATGCACATGCCGATCTTGATATCGGCTGCTGTAATTGTCATAGCTGTATAATTTATTTAAGTATTTCCGAAAATGACGTGCAAAAATAGGAAAAAAATATGGTATCGTCAATTAATTCGTTATTTATCTCTGCCTGCCGGTCAATACCACCGATCTACCTTCCACTTGCCGTCGTACTGCGTGAGGCATGCGTTGCCCGAAACGGCGCTGCCGTCGATGACCAGATCGACGTCGATGCGGCGGTGGCGGCCGTCCCACGACAACTCGCCCAGCTCGAAGGCTTCGAGCTTAGTGTGTTCGGCCAGATGCTCTATGATATCCTCGCGACCATCCTCGTCGCCGCGCGCGGCATACCGGCACATAGCGTCGTCGTCGCCGCGCTGCCATGCCTCGAAGAATGCCGTCAGCACGCCCTCGGGCGTGGTGGGGTAGGAGAACCACGTCTTCCACACGCCGAACACTGCCAGCGCTACGGCAACCGCAGCCGCTGCGGCTATAATAATGTTGCGCTTGCGATGACTTACCTGCGCCATGGGCGACGCGGCCGCCTCGGCGGCGATGCCGTTGTCGGTAATATGCCCGCACTCGGGGCAGTATTTCGCCTGCTCGGAGATTTGCTTTCCGCAATATTGACAAAACATGACTTATGATTTTATGATTAGTTTTCGTTTATTTTGTTTCGCCCCACGCACGCACGCTGATGTCGACGCCGGCGGCCGTGAGTATGCGTTCGGTTACGGTCATGCACAACTCGTCGAGCGTCCGAGGCTTGAAATAGAACGACGGCGAGGCGGGTAATATTATGGCGCCGGCCTCTGTAAGTGCGGTCATATTGCGCAGGTGGATAAGCGACAGCGGCGTTTCGCGGACGGCCATGACCAGACGGCGACGCTCTTTTAGCATGACATCGGCAGCGCGCTCGATCAGTGTTCGCGACACGCCCGAAGCGATGCGTGCCACGGTGCCCATGGATGCGGGCACGACGATCATGGCGTCCCAGCGCGACGACCCGCTGGCCGGAGGCGCCGACATATCCTCCTCGTCGAATATGTCGATCAGCGCGTTCTCAGGCAGCGTAATCCCCTCGCCGGCCATGACCTGCTGCGCCCGACGGCTCGTTATCAGCGCAATGCGCTCGATGCCGGCCGCCTGCGTCAGGCGCTCCAACGTCTGTCGGGCATATATGGCGCCGCTGGCGCCCGTAACGGCAACTATTATCTTCATCGCTTACAACTCTATGATCTTACACTTCAACCCCAGCGAGGATATCTTCTTCAACGCCGCCGGCAGCGCATGGCTCATGTTGCGGAACGACTTGGCACTGTCGTGGAACGCGATGATGTCGCCGGGACGGATATCGCGTATTACGCCTCTGAGACAGCTACGCGGCGAGACGGCACGGTTGTAGTCGCGCGACAGCACGCTCCACATGATGATCTTGAAACGCTGGCCGACGACCCGCATCTGCGACGGCGTGACGCGCGCATAGGGCGGGCGGAAGAGCTCCGAGCGCACGATCGACGAGGCGTAGTCGATATCCTCGATATATCGTTCGAGCGACATTCCCCAACCCTTCTGGTGCGAATAGGTGTGGTTGCCGACCTTGTGCCCTGCGGCGAGGATACGGTCGTAGAGGTCGGGGTACATCTCGGCGTTCTTGCCCAGCACGAAGAATGTGGCCTTGGCGTCGTACTTCTCCAACGTCGACAATATCCACTCCGTAACGCCGGGCGTCGGACCGTCGTCGAAGGTCAGGAAGACGGCTTCGGGGTCGTCGATGCGCCATACCATGTCGGGGTAGAGGCGTCGTATGAAACCGGGCGGATTGATTCTCATTCGGTAAAATTACGTCGATATGCGACAAAAATAACTTTTTTTTCGCAAACCGAAAAATTTGTTACCTTTGTACTTGTCGCGGTGTGCAATAGCGAGACTGTTGCATTGACTCGCGACGAGAAGTTTACTAAAAAATCTGTGACATGAAAACTATCCTTATGCGACTCTGGCTGCTGTGTGCGCTGGCGGCCGGCATGTGCGCCTGCCAGAGCATTCTGCGCGACGGACGCACATCGTTGGGACGTCCCTACGAGATGCTCGTGATATGCCCTCAGGCCGAGTGGGACGGTGCCGTGGGCGAAAGCATCCGTTCGCTGCTCGGAGCCTCGATACCGCGCATGAATACCCCCGAGCACTATTTCGACATCAACCACTCGACCAAGCATGGGATGAACGATCTGCTCAACAAGCAGAGCAATATACTTACCGTGTCGTTCGATGCCGAGCGCAGCGACACGCGCATGCTCGTGCAGTACGACTATACGGCCAAGCCGCAGATCATCGTCTCGTTGAAGGCTCCCTCGCCCGAGGCGGCCGTAGAGTATCTCTCCGAGAACGGCGAGTCGCTGATGCGCGTATTCGAAATGGCCGAGCGCGAGCGCGACCTCGCGTTGTTCGAGCGGTTGAGGGACGATGCGGCGAGCGATATATTCAGAGAGTATACCGGATTGGGCATGACTGTGTTGCAGGGTTATAAGAGAGCCAATACGGTCGATGACTCGATATTGTGGCTGCGCAAGGACTACAATCGCATGAGTCAGGATATATTCGCATTTACATATCCCTATACCGACCGCACCGACCTTACGGCCGAGTGGCTCGTGCGCGCCATAGACAACCGGCTGGCGAAGATACCCGGCCCCTCGGCGGGCTCTTACATGCAGACGGTAAAGGATATCGAGCCGATATACTCGACGTTCAGGATCGGCGACCGCTACTGGTTCGAGCTGCGCGGACTGTGGGAGCTGGGCGGCAATGTCGACGGCAACTTCATGGGCGGCCCGTTCGTCAGCTATTCGACCATAGATATGCAGACGGCCGAGATAACGACTATCGTCTTTTCGGTCTACGCTCCCGGACTGGACAAGCGCGACTATATCCGCGAAATGGAGCATCAGATATATACGATAGAATAGAACTGTGGAGATTCTTGTGGGGCTTCGCGGCGAGGATATGCTGTCCGAGTGTTTTGCGAGGTCGGCGGATGTAGCTACGGCTAACGCCGTTGTACGGATTATACCCTCCCCCCCCCTTAATCCCCTCCTCGGAGGGGACTTTTTGTCACGTGCGGTGCTCGCTCCGGGTGGAGACCGCAGGCTGTGTGCAAATAATTCGATTGCAGCCCGTGGGCAAGTGCGGGTTATCCGGGTGGCGGGAATATGAATAATATGTCGGGATAATATGCCGATCGCGGAAGCGTCCGAAGTCGAAACCAAAACCGGGACATTTACATCGCCTCCTCCGATTTCCGCACAACAAAAACAGCGGCAGGCTCGACCCTGCCGCTCTGAGTACCCTCGTCGGGAATCGAACCCGAATTTACGGTTTAGGAAACCGTCGTTCTATCCGTTGAACTACAAAGGCAAGTATGTTACGACGCGTGGCGCCGCTTGATTCCGAAAGACACGCGAACGAAGCCACCCCCCCCCGCCGTCTCTCCGGTAGTGCTGTTGCGGCTGCCCGACGCGCTGCGATGCAAAGATAGCGATTTGTCCGCAAATAGTAGTATTCGCCGCCGAAAAGTTTTCTCGCTACCCTCTCCGCACTCTCTGTCCCGCCGGTCGGGCGTGTGCGGATCAGATGTCGTCGGTGCTGAAATCGTAGCTTATGCGCTTGCCCGTGACGAACTTCGAGTTGTCGAGTTTCGTGTTGAACTGATCGACGGTCACGCGTTTGTTCTCCTCGTATGGCGGTGTCAGCAGATCGAAGTTGATTGCGTAGTTGACGGCCGCCTCGACGATCTCGATCAACGCCTCGCGGTCTATGCGGCGCTGCCCGAATGCCATGGGGCGCGCTATGGTCTGGCGTTTGCCCTCGACCCAGAAGCACTTTTCGCGGTTGATGAATATGCGTCCGATGAGATATCCCTCGTCGGCGTTGCGGTTGTACTTGAACGAATCCGACAGGAAGTTGTATACGTTTATCACGCCGCAGTAGGAGTTGGCCGTGTCGCTCTGCACGTAGGCGTTCTGCCATATTATGTGGTTGGCGTCGAACTCGAATACGTCGGTGTGCATCTGGAATATCAGCAGATCGCTGGCCACCTGCAATTGCGCCTCGAACTTGCCGCGGTCGCGATATTCGATCCTCACGCGGCGGTCGAGCCGACCGTCGAGCTGGTCGTCCATCTCCGAAGCCATTTCGAAGAGCGTGTCTTTCAGCTCGTTGAATGTCGAAAATGTATTGTCGAAAACGCTCTGTTTAAGCGTCGATTTGCGGACGATAGTCTCCAAAATCTTCTCTCTGAGTGTGCTCATGTCGTTTGTCGTTATTTCAGTCTTACGGTCTGCCCCTCGACGAGACGGTCGGTGGCGCGGGCGCGGTTCATCTTGGCGAGAGGTTTGAGCCGTATGCCATACCACTGAGCCAGCGCGAGCAGCGTCTCGCCCTCGCGCGCCACGTGCAGCGTGGCCTCGCCCTTCCAGTGCGACGGCTTGCGGTCGATGTATACTATGTCGCCTTCGGCTGGCTCGGCGCCCCTGCACGCATCGTTGAAGCGTCGCAGCGTGGCGGGTGCTATGTCGAACACCCTGCCTATCGAGCGATAGCTGTCGCCTCTCCTGGCAATCACATAGTGTGCCGTGTTGGCCATATATACGTTGTAGCCTCCGTAGGAGTTGATCGTTACGCGGAACGTGTCGGGGTTTATGCGGCGTGGGTCGTGCGCCGTCATGGGATCGGTCGCTGAGCCCGCACCCGTGTCCGCAGGCGTTACGGGGTCGACGGATGCCGAGGGCTGCGGACGGAGGCTCTCGTCGACGGGTATTCTGTCCAGCACTCCGGCCATGTAGTCGTCGTAGAGCTTGGCGCCGTTGCTGCGGTCGAGCAGATCGAGGCGGTTATCCTCTATAAGGCGTATCAGGCGGTCGGCATAGTCGGGCGCCGTGGCATAGCCCGCGGCCTTCAAGCCCCGCGCCCAGCTGCGGTAGTCGGTGGCCTCGTAGACGAACAGAGAGTCGTAACGCGGCTGTTTGTCGAGAAACTCCGAGTGGTCGATATAGGAGTCCTCGACCGACTCGTACTTGCGGAAACATTCGCCCTTTTCGTCGTCGTCGTGGTATACCCTGTCGCCCGTCCAGTCGCGCTTGCACTTTATGCCGAAGTGGTTGTTCGATCTGAGTGCCAGCGAGCTGTTGCCGCAGTCCGACTCCAATATACCCTGCGCCATGGTAATGCTGGCCGGTATGCCGTAACGCTCCATGTGGTCTATGGCCAGCGACTTGTAGCGGGCTATGTACTCCTGCTTGGTCTGTCTGGTCTGTGCGGCTGCTGCTGCGGGCAGCAGGAGCGCCGCAACCCCTATAAATGCCGCACGGATTGTTGTATTTCTAATTATAATCATTATATTTGTATTCGGGAAGGGTATACTTCCCTTGCAAAGATACATTTTTATAGTGAAACAACAATATAAAAACTACTGCGATGTTTACAGAAAACGCTAACGCGATCTTCAACCGCTCGATCGAGGATTACCACCGCTTCGACAACGTTGACCAGCCCATGGCCAACCCCTATGCGGCCGGATCGCTCGATGCCTTGCTTTACGAGAAGAACTGGGTGGATGCCGTACAGTGGCATCTCGAAGATATAATCCGCGACCCCAACATAGACCCCGTCGAGGCTCTGAAAATCAAGCGTCGTATCGACCGCTCGAATCAGGTGCGCACCGACATGGTGGAGTATATCGACTCGTATATGCTCGACAAGTACAAGGATATAGTCCCCGCGGCGGATGCGCGTCTCAACACCGAGACCCCCGCATGGGCTATCGACCGTCTGTCGATTCTCGCCTTGAAGATCTACCATATGCACGAGGAGGTCGTGCGTCCCGATGCCGAAGCGCAGCATGTCGAGGCATGCCGAAAGAAGCTCGACACGCTCCTTTCGCAGCAGGTCGACCTCTCGACCGCTATCGAGGAGCTGATCGAGGATATCGAGGCCGGTCGCAAGTACATGAAGACATACAAGCAGATGAAGATGTACAACGACCCCTCGCTCAACCCCGTGCTTTATGGCGGAAAGCAATAGCAGCAGAGGCTCGAAGCTGCCGCGCCACATCGTCATGATCCGTCTCTCGGCTCTTGGCGATGTGGCGATGCTGCCGCATGCCGTGCGTGCACTGCACGAGGCCTATCCCGATGTCAGGGTCACGGTGCTTACGCGCCCCATGCTGCGCCCGCTCTTCGACGGACTCGATGTCGACTTCCTTATGGCCGACACCAAGAACGAGCACCGCGGCATAAAGGGCATCTGGCGGCTCGCGCGGCAGGTCAAGGAGCTTGGCGCCGATGCCGTTGCCGATACCCACGGCGTGCTGCGCTCGCGGCTGCTGTGTCTGTTCGCGCGTCTGCGCGGAATCCGCACGCGCCGTATACGCAAAGGGCATATCGAGAAGTGGTTCCGCATGGGTTACAGCCGCAAGGGTGCGGTGCCGTTGAAGCATACCGTCGTCCGATACTGCGACACGATCCGGCGTCTGGGCTTCCGCTTCGACGATCCGCAGCCGCCTGCAAAGCCCTCTTTCCCCAACCCTATGGGCGAGAAGAGAGGCACGTGGATCGGCTTCGCACCATTCTCGGCGCATGACGGCAAGACCTATCCGGCCGATCTGCGCGACGAGTTGACTGCACTTCTCAGCGAACGCTACGACCGTGTGTTCATCCACAGCGGCGGAGGGCAGGAGGCCGCTTTCGCCAACCGCATGGAGGAGATATATCCCAATGTCACGGCACTCTGGGGTAAGGTCAAGCTGGACGGCGAGCGCAACCTCATATCGCACCTCGACTGCGTGGTCTCTATGGACTCGCTGGTCATGCACATGGCCTCTCTGACGGCCACTCCCGTGGTCTCGATCTGGGGCGCCACGCACCACGAGTTCGGATTTCTGGGCTATGGCTGCGACCCCTCCGACATTTTGGAGGAGGATATGCCCTGCCGCCCCTGCTCGGTCTACGGCAATCGCCGCTGCAAATACGGCGACTATCGCTGCCTGCGTGCCATAACGCCGGAGATCGTCGTCGATAAGGTCGACGAAGTTCTCGCGCGCACGGGCGACCGGCAAGGTTAAAGAGACCTGTTGCGGCATCCGCACGATTGCCGCATCTGTGCAACATGCGCCGGATGGGTCGTGAGGATTAAGGCGTGAGGATTAAGGCGTGAGGATCATTTCGCTGCGTCGGCTGGCAAGATCGGATTTTGCCGGCTCTCGATAAAATAAGAATCGGCCGAAGCGAGCGCTGCCGGCTTATAAGTCCCTCCCTCGGGAGGGATTTGTCGTATGGTGCTGGGCGGTATTATTTCCGACCTTGGGATACTTCGAACACTATCGGACGGTATTATCTGTCGGGCTACGTGACCATTAACCCTATCTGGCGGCATTGCGCTCGGCCTCGGGCAGTTCGGCAGAGAGCGCTCCGATAGCCTCGTAGATCCTGTCGAGCTGTTTGCGCATGTCCTGCGACAGATCGCTTACGTCATCGGCATTGTCGCGGCTGTCGCGTTCGAGCCGCGCCAGCTTCGCACGTATCTCGGACGGCTCGGCCGTTGGGGTCGTCGTAGAGATACGATTGCCCATGGAGACAAAGGATTTCATTATCGAAACATTCATCTTAATAGCCGTTTGGCTTCGCAATACGGCGGCGAGCATCGCAACCCCATGTTCGGTAAAGGCGTATGGAAAGAATGTTTTAGGGCGTCTTACTACGGTTGTCGCCATAGATTGCGACGCTATCCGGCTCCACTCCGTGTCCGAGAGCCGGAACATGAATTGGTCGGGAAAACGCCCCATGTTACGTTTTACGGCTTGGTTCAAGGCGCTGGTCGTAACTTGGTATAAAGCGGCAAGATCGAAATCGAGCATTACGCGTTGGCCGCGTATTTCGTAAATCTTATTTTCAATAACGGTCATATCCTTCATAATTCAGTTTTTTTCGATTGTGCAAAGTTAATAATCGAAAATCGGAAATACAAGAATATATTTAATATAATTCGGCCATGCGCCGCCTATCGAGACCCGCCTCGGCATCGTGCATCGCCGGCGGATCCGATCATCGTATGCCTTACGGCCTATGCGTCGTTATGTCAATACACAACTGACTGAATATTTTCGAGAAACGTATGCTTTGCCGAGAATCTTTTGCTGTTGCTCGTACGAAATTCCGAAAATATCGGCAGAAAAACAATATTGAATCCCGATTTATTCTTTTAATTTCGAGCGACTACGGCCTGGCGGCGATAGGTCGGGGGCGAAAAACATTCCGGACGGCTGCTCAATCTCGCGAAAAAAGCGTATCTTTGTCCCCACGAAACCGAATGTGGAAAGATTTGGACTGCTTGCAACCACAATAAAAAATCGCTAAAACAGCTTTTCGTTTTTTATTCCAACAGTCAATTTTCCCCCTTTCGATACGTTTGACAAGTAAACAGTATTTGAAAAATGGGCTTTTTATTTACATCCGAATCGGTGTCCGAGGGACATCCCGATAAGGTGTCGGATCAGATTTCCGATGCTATTCTCGACGAATTTCTTCGTCATGACGCGCGCTCGAAGGTGGCGTGCGAGACGCTCTGCACAACGGGTCTCGTAGTTGTTTCGGGCGAGGTGCGCTCGCAGGCATACGTCGACATTCAGGGCGTGGCGCGCCGGGTGATAGACCGCATAGGCTACAACCGCAGCGAGTATCAGTTCGATGCCGCGTCGTGCGGTGTCATGTCGGCCATTCACGAGCAGTCGTCCGACATCAACCGCGGTGTCGAGCGCGACGATGCCGATGCGCAGGGCGCCGGCGACCAGGGCATAATGTTCGGTTATGCCGTGGCCGAGACCCGCGAGCTGATGCCTGCGACGTTGATCCTCTCGCACGTGATACTCAAAGAGCTGGCCGCAATACGCCGCGAGGGCGAGGTAATGACCTATCTGCGCCCCGATGCCAAGAGTCAGGTAACGATCGAGTACGACGACGATCGTCGTCCCGTCAGGGTACACACGATCGTGGTCTCGACGCAGCACGACGAGTTCATCGCGGCCGACGAGGGCGGCAGCGCAGCGCAGGCCGAAGCCATGATGCAGCAGCGCATCGAGGAGGACGTGCGCACGATTCTCATCCCGCGCGTCAAGGCGCGTTTGGAGCGTGCGGCCGACAAACTGGCCGATCTTATCGACGAGAGCTATATACTGCATGTCAACCCCACGGGCAAGTTCGTCATCGGCGGCCCGCACGGCGATACGGGTCTTACGGGACGCAAGATCATCGTCGATACCTACGGCGGTCGCGGTGCCCACGGCGGCGGCGCCTTCTCGGGCAAGGACTCCTCGAAGGTCGACCGCTCGGCGGCGTATGCTGCGCGTCATATCGCCAAGAACATGGTCGCCGCAGGCGTTGCCGACGAGATGCTCGTGCAGCTGAGTTATGCCATAGGCATCGCCCGTCCGCTGTCGATATATGTCGACACCTACGGCACCAACCGCACCGGTCTGTCCGACGGCCTGATCGCCGAACGCATAGGCGAGCTGTTCGACCTGCGTCCGGCCTCGATCGTGCGCCGCTTCGGTCTCGATAACCCGATCTTCGAGGCTACGGCCTCTTACGGACACTTCGGCCGCCGTCCCTATACCGAGCGCGTCACGCTCGTGCGCGACGGCGTGGAGCAGGAGCGCGAGATCGAGTTCTTCGGCTGGGAGCGTCTCGACGAGGTGGAGCGCCTGCGCAGGGAGTTCTCGTTGGAGTAATCCGCAAGTTGGCTACGGTGCGGTCGGAGCGGATATCCGCTCCGACCGCATTTCGTTTCGGATGCGCGGCATATTTATTTGCTTTTGCCCGCTGCTTATGACTATCTTTGCAGAATAAAACCGTTAAAGATGAAAACGAATCGGGAAGAGATATTGCAGAGTGCGCTGCGGCTGTTCATGTCGATGAACTACGAGCGTGTGAGTCTGCAAATGGTAACCGAGGCCGTCGGGCTGACCAAGACGGGAATCTTCAATTATTACGCCTCGAAGCAGGAGCTGTTCGTCGCCGTGGCCGACAGGTATCTGTTCAATGCTCAGGATCCCGAAAAGAAATACGCAGCCTGCGACGGCACGCTGTCCGACTTCATCGATAAGTATATCCGCGGCGTGGCGCAAACCATGGAGTATATCGTGCGCATCGGCAGGGTAGAGGGCGATGCCGTGACGGGCAAACATATCAATTCTGCCTATATCAATTTCTTCCAGCAGGTGTTGTTCTATTATCCCGACGGCAAGCGGAGGCTGCATGAGTTGTTGAAAAAGGAGTACTGCTGCTGGCGCGAAGCCGTCCGCGGTGCTATCCTCAGCGGCGAGGTGCGCGAGGATGTCGACCCGGAAGAGGCCGCGGCCCTTTTTCGACAGGTGTTCGTAGGTATGTCTTACGAGATGTCTTTTTTTAACGGGCTGGAAATTAATGTTCTCGAACGCCGGTTCAGGTATATATACGATCTTTTGAAGCGGTAGCGCCATAGGGCGGTTCGATATAAAAAAGTAAAAATATGACCGATCGGTCATATTTTTACTTTTTTATTATATCTTTGCGACAACAAAAATGACCCGACGGTTACTTTTATGGAGACACAAAATACCCGAAGTGCGGGCCGAAGATTCGGTTACACGCCCGCAAGCATCTTTACCAACCAGTTGTCGAATCTCGCATTCGGTCTGGGCATGGTCGTCGTCCCTCTCGTATTCCCGTTCGGAGTACGGATAAGGCGGCTGCAAATACTCTCGCCGGCCGTATTCTCAACGATCCTCATTCTGGGCGGAGCGTTATTGCTTCTGTTTACGTTTCTCGGCATGCGCAAGGCCCGGGCTCTGAAAGCCGAAGGCGGCAGCATCTCGGTCGACGGCGATCGGGTCACCTATCCCGAGGTATGCAAGGGCAGGGTGCGTTACGATTCTTTCCTCATATCCGATATCGAACGCATAAAGGACGACGATGACCAGTGCCAGTGCCGCATCACGCTGCCGGACAGACATATCGTCCTCGAAACCGATTATTTCGATTCGGCCGAGGAGTATGCGGCATTCCGCTCGCTGTTGGGCTGATACTTCGACTCACATTAAAACTCTTATATCATGATTGCAAAATTCATCAAAGGTTTGACCGCCGTATGCGCATCGGCCGTTATGCTGACGGGATGCGGATCGGACGGCGGCAGTCTCGGCATGGCTTCGGAGCAGAGCCTCGCCAAAATCAAGGAACTCGTTCTTGCCAATGTCGACACGACGACCAACAAGATCTATCGGCTGATGTGGCACGAGGACACTGGCGAGCGCAAGCTCGAAAATGTCTTGACCAGTATCGATGTCTATTACACCGACAGCCAGAACGACGACTACACCCTGACGATCGACTTCGACGGCAAGGACTTCGTCGCCGGAGAGCCGCGCAAGAGCAACCGCAAGATCAACTCCTACGAGCTGTCGACGCCGCTCGATCTGGATGCGATATCTTACGACTTCATCCACCGCATGGCCGATTCGGCCGATTCGCTCGTGGTCGCGCAGCCTGACGGAGAGTTTTACGAGCTCAAATCGGTCGAGATGTTCAGCTTCGGCGTAGACCCTGTCGACCTCGACTACGTCGATGGGTGGCACCGTCGCGACGAGGCATCGCGCAAGGAGTACGAGCGGCTCAACGTATCGTTTCAGCTCAATTATATCCGCAAGGACGAAGCGACGCAGTACAACGGCCGTTATACGACCACCAACTACTACACCGTGCCTTTCCGCCTCGATGAGGCCGGCGAGGTATATATCGCCGATTAGGCGTCGGCGCGAAAGGCCTATGCTGCCGCATATTGGTGGCGGCGATATGACCTGCACGCAGTATGTCCCGGTCTGACCCGAATGGTCGGCCGGGACATTATCGTATCTCGGTGCGCCGCACGAAGGTTGCCGTCGGGCGTATGCCGCTGCTGTTTTTTACCTTTTGATACGAGCTTTATACGTATTGATCTCCGATACATGCTGCATTTTTGCGATATTTGTCATACGCTTGCCGCGTCTCTAAGCCGGGGCTGCATGCGGACATTTATCGCGGTCGGATTCGGCGGCTGCGAGTGACAGAACAACTTTTTAACATTGCCGCGGCGCCGAATCCGTCCGGCTCAAAAAGTATCGAATTATGAAAAAAGTACTGCTAATCGCAATCGCATCGGTCGTTATGATGTCGGCTACCTCTTGCCAGAGCGTCGAGAAGAAGGCCGAGAAGTTCAAGGCACGCATGGAGAAGGCCGTGACCGACGGCGACCTGGCTGAGGCCGCCAAGGTCGGCGAGGAGATGGAGAAGTGGGTCGAGTCGCTGAGCGAGGAGGACCGCGAGATCGTCGGTAAGGTCATGACCGAGTAACATCCGCACTTGCGGCGCACGGCCTTGCAGGAGCTGCGAGTGTCTCAGCTCGTCGCCCTGATACGCGACGCTGCATATTACGGTTGTCGAGATCCGACTCGTAATATAGGCTGTCCTGTGCGACAGCCTATATCTTTTCGGGTGGGAGATGCCTGCGGTATGCCAGGACGATAAATCGTACTGGTCGTGACCGTAGCTGTGCCCCGGAATGATTTTACCCCCGCCGAAGATAATTCCGGCGGGGGTAATTTCGCAGATCGGTCTTATATCCTACGCTGTTTCGCAAGCTCGCTGCGTGACGCGTGCCGCTTCCGCGCAGGTGCGGCTTAGAATCTGAATCCGAGCGTAGCCACGGCTATATGGCGGTCGAGCGTCGTTTCGAATGTGCGGCTCTCGATATCCTGCGAGGGGTCTATGGCACTGGTAGCGTAGAAGAGCTTGTATGACGTGTGGTGCGTGCGGCCGTACTGGTATGCGACGTCGAGATATACCGTGCGGTTGAACTTGATTCCGAGGCCGGCGGTCATATATGTGCTCTTGGTGGCTATGGGCGCGGCGGCTATTATGTTCTCGTCTTTGAGAGTCGCGCCGTTGTATATGTAGCCCAGACGCACGGCGAAGGCCGGATGCAGATATGCTTCGATACCTGCGCGCACGGTGTTCGAACCCTTGCATACATCCTTGAACTGTCCGTATCTGTCGATGCCGACAGGATTGCTGCCTATGTCGGCGCCCTGATACCAGTCGCGCTCGTAGTCGGCCGAGACGATGACGCGTCCTGCTATGGTATATGCCGCACCGAACATAAGACGCGTGGGCGAGTTGAAGTTCCACGAGTCGGGTCCGCTGTCCTCCCACGTGCCCACGTATACGTCGTCGTAGAAGTATCCGTCGGGATCGAGGCGGTAGTCGTCGGGGTTGTCGCCCGCGCTGTAAGTGCGCGTATTCATCTGGGCGGCGTAACGGAGCGTCAGCGAGTACCACGTAGGTGTATGGAACGCCATGCCGATTCGCAGGTTGTCCAGCGGGCGCCACGTCGCGCCCAGCTTGAAGTTGATACCCGTGCCCGACATCTCGATCCGCTGCGTGTAGTTCATGTAGTCGAGCTGATAGGGCATCTCCGATCCCGGGGGATATATGTCGCCGGGATAGACGTAATTCTCGCCGTAGTATACCTCGCGCTCGTACTGCACGCTCTGGATGCCTATCGTTGCGCCGAGGTAGAGCTTGTCGTTGATGTTGAGGCCGAACGTCAGCCCGTACTCGCCGATAGAGCCGCTGGTGGATATCGTCGAGAATTGGTCGATCTCGCTCGTCTGTCCTATGCGGTCGATGAACCAGCCGTCCTTGTCGCGGTTCGTCAGACCGTTCTTGTATGCCAGCACCGCACCCCAGTAGTAGGGATTGTCGGGGAAATCCATCGTGCCGTCGGCGTTGGTCGTAAGATTGTCTATGTTCGACAGCGTGCAGAATATGTTCGCCATGGTCGAGGTAAAAGGATTGCCTATCGACATGAGCGACGAACGGTGGTTGAAGTCGGCTATCCGGTTGTAGACCAGTCCTACATTGAGGTTGACCAGCGCTCCCGTGCCCTCGTATGCCGTAAATACGCCGCCTATGCTCGACATGCCGAAGCGCGTCTTGCGCCGCTTCTCGAATTCTGCCGCATCGGTCTTCGTGTTCGAGAATTGCAGCATCGGGCTCAGGCTTATGTCGCTCTCGACATACATGCCTATACCGGCCGGATTGAGCGATGCCGATATCATGTCGGCACCCAGCGCCGTGAAGGCGTTGCCCATGCCCATCGAGCGTGCCGTGCCGTAGTTGTGCGAAGTGAAGCTCATCTGGTAGATGTCCGTCCACTGTACTATGTCGCGGTTGAGAACCGTTCCGCCGAAATCGAACTGAGCGGATAGGGTGCCCGCCCAGAGCAGAGCGGCCGCCGCCGTAATGATCTTTTTCATAACCTGTGTGCTTTTTCTTTAACGGATATGTCAGCCCCGCACCGGGCGGAATAACTGCTTATTCCGCCCGGCTGCCGGTGTAAATGCCTGCCTATCGTCGTGATCCGCCGCCACCGCCGCTGCGATAGCTTCCGCCGCCCGACGAACCCGAGCTGCGCGAGGCTCCGCCTCCGCCCCAGCTCGACGACGAACGCGATGACGATCCGCCGCTGCGGTATGAGCTGTTCGACGACGAGTTGTTCTGCCGGTACGACGACGAGGAGCCGTTGCGGTTGTTCGACGAATTATTCTGGCGATACGACGAGTTGTTGTTCTGGCGGTTGCCCGACGACGAACCGCGGTAGGTCGATGTCGAGCCGCTGCCCGTCGACGATCCGCGCGTCGACGACGATCCGCGGTTGTAGTTCGAGCTGCCGCTGCGGTTGCCGCCCTGACGGTAGTTGCCGCTGCCGGCCGTGCCGTTCGACTGTCCGCGATCGGTGCGCGTGCCGTAGCTGTCGTTGCGGTTGCCCGTCGAGGTGCCGTAGCTGCCGCCGCGGTTCGACGATCCGCCCTGATATATGCCGCTTGCGGTGCTGCCGCTGCGACGCGACGAGGTCGAGCCGCCGTAATTCACGCGCGTCGTGGGCGATGTGTATCGCGAGCCTGAGTTATAGCGGCTGCCGTTACGGTTGTTGTTGGGACGGCTGCTGCTCCAACTCCAATTTCCTCCGGGTCGGTGCATCGGCGGGCGCGGCACCCAGTGTCCGGGACCCCAGTGCGGATGTCCCCAGCCCCAGTGGGGATAGTGTCCGCCCCACCACCAGTCGTTCCAAATGAGATTGTAGCAGATGTTCCAGTTCCAGTCGTACCACGAGTAGTGCGGATAGCCCCACCACGAGTTGAAGAACGGATCGACGCGGAAGCTCCACCCCCAGTTCCACGGCGAGGAATATAGTCCGAATGTAATGTTGGTAGCCCCCCACGAGCCGAACATCGACGTTATGTAACGCGGCTCGACCCACACCTGGTCGCCCGATACCATGACATTGTAGAATGCCGGGTCGTATGCCGAGGCGTAGTGCAGGGCGCGGTTCGACGAGAGCGAGTAGTAGCTCGACGGCATGCGGTATGTCGGCGAGTTGAAGCCGTAGAGACGGCGTGCGTATGCGCTCTCGTAGGTGTCGGCCAGCACGTTGTTGTAGTTGGGCTCGACATCTGCCGAGGAGTAGTAGCGCTGCTCGGCCGCGTCGGCATTTGCTTGGGCGAGCATGGCCTCCCACTGCGCCTGACGCGCCTCGGCTTCGGCTTTCTGCTGCTCGGCCTTCTGCTTCTGGCGTTGCGCCACGAGCGTTTTATGATTAGACGTATAAAGATCGCCCGCACCGTACGACGATGCGGTGTATGTCGTGGCGCAGCCCGATGCCGTTAGCATCAGCAGCGCGACAGCCGTAATGTAATTTACTCTTTTCATGACGTCCGATGTTTAAGTAGTGTTTTTCAAAGTCCGTTTCCCTTGTCGGGGCGGGCGGATACACCGTTGCCAGCCTCATTCGGGGAGGGGGCTTTTCGACGCCGAACGAAAATCGTACCGTTTTTCGTCTATTCCCCCGTTACAAAGATATACAATTTTTCGATCGGCAAGCCATAATATCAACCGAACGCCATTTTTTGCCGGTCAATCGCCGTTATCGTCAGGTAAAAAGACCGCCGGGCTTGTCGGCGCGGCGGTCGTATGAGTATCGGCTTTGGTCAGGCCGCGGCTATTTGCCCAGCGGCGAGTCGGGCTCTTTGGCCATTACGGCGTAGAAGAGTCTGTCGACCAGACCGGGGCAGAACTTTTTCAGCAGGTGCGTGCCGCGTCCCTCCCATTCCATCAGACAGAGACGTTTGCGGCGGCGTATGCCGCGGGCGACGATGCGTGCGACCTGCTCGGGCGACATCATCTTGCCCTCGTTGCGCGGCGTCGCGCCCTGCATCGAGCCGTCGGCCGTGAGCGCCGAGAAGCGGACGTTCGAGGCCGTGAATCCCGGACATGCCACCATTACGTGCAGCCCCTTTTTGAGATTCTCGATGCGGATCGTCTCCAAGAATCCGGTCATGGCATACTTCGAGGCCGAGTAGCCCGTGCGGCCTGGCAGCCCGTGCAGACCCGCCACCGACGATATTCCCACCAGCGACCCCTTCGAGCGTTGAAGATACGGCAGCGCGAACTTCGTGCAGTTGACCGTGCCCCAGAAGTTGACATCCATAAGGCGGTGCAGCACTTCCAGATCGCACTCGTCGAACAGAGCGCGCATCGACAGTCCGGCGTTGCATATCATCGCGTCGATGCCGCCGAACCGCTCCACGGCCGTCTCGACGAGCCTGCGGCAGTCGTCGGCCGACGTCACGTCCGTCACGGCGTATGCCGCCTTGCCGCCCCTCTGCTCTATCTCTTCGACTATTTGTCGCAGCTTGTCCTGCTGCCGTGCGCCCAGTACGACGCATGCGCCGTCGGCGGCATATTCGCGTGCCATGGCTGCGCCGATGCCCGACGAAGCTCCCGTTATGACGACGACTTTTCCTTTAAGACCGAGTTTCATTCTATATGTTTTTATTGCGTATCATCCATTGCACTGCCGTGCCGTGCTGTCGGCAATGCGGCATCCGTCTCCGCTCAGCTCTGTGCGGCATCACTCTTCGACATCTATCTGCAACGTGTCGAAGGCGAACTCCACACCGGCGCACAGACGCTTCGCCGCTTCGGCATGCAGACCTATTTCGTGCGACATGTGAGTCAGATAAGCCTTTCGCGGCGCGACCCGGGCGATAAGTTGCAGCGCCTCGTCGACGATGAAGTGCGACGGCGAGGGCTTGCCGCTGTGACGCCACCTCAGGGCGTTTACCACGAGAGTATCGACTCCGGCCAGCAGCCCGACCTGCTCGGGGGCTATGTAGCTGAAATCGGTAAGGTAGGCGAACCTGCCGATTCTGTACCCCGTGACGTCGAATCTTTCGGAGTGGAGCCCCGATATCGGTACGACCGTTATCCCGGCCGCCTCGAACGGCCTGCCGGCGTCGAACTCGTGCAGGTCGATCTCGGGCACGCCCCTGTATTTGTCCGCGACGAAGGCATAGTCTAAATCCTTGCGCACGCACGCTGCCGTGCGGCGGGTGGCGTATATGTCCACGCGGTGTATTACGGGGTAGTCGACGAAGTTGAACGGCCGCACGTCGTCTATGCCTCCCGTATGGTCCTTGTGCTCGTGCGTGAGCAGTATCGCATCTATATGCGTGACACCCGTGCGGAGCATCTGATAGCGGAAGTCGGGCCCGGCGTCGATAATTATCCGCCGGCCGCGGTACTCGACCATGGCCGAGGTGCGCAGCCTCTTGTCGCGGCTGTCCGTCGAGCGGCACACGTCGCAGCCGCACCCTATTACGGGCACGCCCTGCGAGGTACCCGTACCGAGGAACGTAACTTTCATGGAGACAAAATTACTACAAATTCGCCAATAACGCGTCGCCCGGACTAAAAATTCCGGGCGGAGTCATGCCGACCCCGCCCGGAACACTGTTATGAAGATGAGTTGTGTTTACATCGCCTGTTCGATATTCCAGACGAATGCCCGCGAGCCCTGCTGCTCGGTCGTCGAGTCGATCTCGCGCAGCGCGTCGAGCAGTACGGGGATCTTCTCGTCCTCCACGATCGCCAGCAGCGAGGTGTTCATCGACGGCCATGCGTGCGTGCCGTAGTGGGGTTCGCCCGTGTACGAGCCGCGACCCTCGGTAAGCGCCCAGCGGGTGAAGCCGCGCACGCCGTTTTTGTCGAGCATGTCGTTTATGCGGTCGGTAAGGGCCTGGTTGTACGATATGAATATTGCCTTCATTGCATTACTGTTTTTTAGCGTTCAACTGCTTCTTGATAAACTCCTCGGTCTCGGCCTGACGGCGTGCCTTTCGCTTGGCCTTGCGCTCCTTGCGGCCTTCGAGCATCGCATAGAGCGCCGGCACGATGAATAGCGTGAGGAACGTCGAGAAGGTCAGACCGCCGGCCACGGCGATACCCATAGGCTGCCATGTCTCCGAGCCGTTGCCGATACCCATTGCCATAGGCACCATACCCAGCACCGTCGTCAGCGAGGTCATCAGCACCGGACGCAGACGGCTCTTGCCGCCGGCAATCACGGCGTCTTTAAGCTCCGTGCCGCGCTCGACGAGCAGGTTCATGTAGTCGACCATCACGATACCGTTCTTCGTAACGATACCCACCAGCATTATGGCGCCGATAAGCGCGATGATCGACAGCGGCGTCTGGGTAGCCCACAGTGCCACGAACACGCCCGTGAATGCGAACGGTATTGTAAACATGATGATGAAGGGATACATCAGCGACTCGAACTGCGTCGCCATGACTATGTACACCAGTATGACTATAAGTATGAGCAGCATGCCTATGTCGCTGAATGCGTCGCCCTGATCCTCGACCGTACCGCCGATGTCGAGCGATATGCCCATCGGCGTCTCGTAGCTGTCGATCAGCTGCTGCACCTCGACCAGCACGTCGCCCAGAGCCACGCCTGCACCCAGTGCCGCCTCGACCGAAATGATACGCTGACGGTTCTCGCGCTCGATCTCGGGCGTTGCGAACTCCTCGCTGACCGTAGCCACCTCGCCCAGACGCACCGGACGTCCCGTCGGGCTGTAAAGCATGATGTCCTCTATGTCCTTGATCGACGTGCGGAACGGCTCGGCGTAGCGTACCACGATGTCGTACTCGTCGCCGTCCTCGCGATACTTCGAGCACTCGTAACCGTTGATTCGGTTGCGCACGAACTGCGAGGCCGTCGCGCTCGACAGACCGTAGTACGAGAGCCTGTCGCGGTCGAAGACCACGTTGTACTCGGGACGCAGGTCGTCGCGCGAGAGCTGCACGTCACGCGTGCCGCTGAGCGCCGCCATCTTCACTTTAAGGTCGTTGGCCACCGCCATGGCATCGTCCATATTGTGTCCGAAGACCTTGATCGTGACGTTGCTGCCGCCGCTCATGCCGCCCTGCTGGCCGCCGGGGATTACGGTGTAGCTCATTATCTCCGGTATGTTGTCAAGCTCGCGGCGCAGCTCGTCCGATATTTCGTATATAGACTTGCGCTCCATGTCGGTCTTGCGCGGCATCTTCAAGTTGTAGTTGATGATGTGCGAACCGGTGGTCTGCATCGCCGCGAAGGCGTTGTCCGACGAGTTGGCGCCGGCCGAGGCCGAAACCAGATACACTTCGGGATACTTCTGGTAGATGATCGAGTCGATATGACGCGCCACTTTCGAAGTATACTCCACGGCAAGGTTCTGGTCGAGCTTGATCTCCATAGAGATACGGGCGTTATCGGTGGGCGGGAAGAACTCCGTGGGTACGGTCGCTATGAGTCCGAGCGAGGCGACGAAGACAGCCATGAGCACGGCTATGGTAGACTTGCGCCACTTGACCACGAATCTCAGCGCACGCTCGTAGGCATCGTCGAGCCAGTTCAGAGCCTTGTCGATAGGCTTGTATACTATGCCGATACCCTTGTAGTCGTGTACGCCGCCCGATATTTTGAGCAGATATGCCGACAGCATCGGGGTAAGGGTAATGGCGGCCGTGGTCGACACGCAGACGACTATGGTAACGATCCAGCCCAGCTCGCGGAACAGAATACCCGACAGACCCGAGATCATCGTAAGGGGCAGGAACACCGCAACGACCACGAGCGTGGTTGCGATGACCGACAGCCACACCTCGTTGGTGGCGTAGATCGCCGCCTCTTTGGGCTTCGAGCCGCGCTCGATATGGGTCGTGATGTTCTCCAATACCACGATCGCATCGTCGACGACCATACCGATTGCGATCGAGAGTGCCGACAGCGATATGATGTTCAGCGTCGAGCCGGTCGCATACAGATATATGAATGCGCAGACGAGCGATATGGGTATCGTAAGACAGATGATGAACGTCGCACGCCAGCGGCCGAGGAATATCATCACCACCAGTATGACGAATATGAACGCATACATGATCGTCTCGCCCAGCGAGGCGATGGCGTCGGTGATCTCCTGCGAGCTCTCGTATATGGTACGTACCTCGACGTCCTTGGGCAGCGTGGGGATGATCTTCTCCATCTTGGCCTGCACGGCGTGTACGATGTCTACGGTGTTAGATCCCGACTGCTTCTGTACGATCACACGCACGCCCAGACGGCCGTTGATACGCTCGTCCATGGTGGCCTTTTCGAGCGTATCGCGTATCTCGGCCACGTCTTCGAGCATGACCGTGCGTCCGCCGGTGTTCGAGACGACGATCTGGCGCAGCTGGTCGCTGGCCGTGAACTCGCCGTCGGCCTTGACGTTGAATGTGTTGTTGCCGATGTCGATCGTTCCGCCGGGGACGTTGACATTCTCGGCGGCTATGAGCTGACCTAACGACTCGACCGTAAGGCCGTAGGCCTCGATGCGCTTGGGATCGACATTGACCTGTATCTCACGCTCGGGGGCACCGATGACCGATACCGAGCCCACACCGTCGATACGGTTCAACTCGTTGACCATTTTGTCGTCGAGAATCTTGGCCAGAGCCGCGTAGCTCTCGTCGGCCGTGACGGCGAGCATCATGACCGGAATCATCGACGACGAGAACTTGAATACGGTGGGGTAGTCCACATCGTCGGGCAGCAACGACTGCGTACGGCTCACTACGTCGCGCACTTCGTTGGCCGCCTCCGTGAGGTCGGATCCGTACTCGAACTCCAACGACACCATCGAGACGTTGTCCGACGAGCGCGAAGTGATCTTTTTCAGGTTGTTGACGGTGTTGAGGTTATCCTCCAACACGCGTGTCACGTTGGTCTCGATGTCCGATGCGTTGGCGCCCGGATAGGTCGAGATAACGCTTATATAGGGCACCTCGATATCGGGGTACTGGTCTACGCCGAGGTTCATCAGCGAGAACAGACCGAAGACGACGACGCCTATGAATATAAGTGCGATAGAAATGGGTTTTCGTACCGCGGTTTCGTATATTTTCATTGTTCGATTGTCAAGATGTTTTTCTTTTTATACGGCTTATCCGGCTGTCTGCGACCTTGGCCGGACGATATCCGCCCGGGCTGACGTTGTCGTTGCCGGGGGACGGGTTATCGGTTGTCGGCGCTGCCGGCCAGTTCGATCTTAGCGCCGTCGCTGAGCTTGGTCAGTGCGGTGGTGGCAACCTTCTCGCCGACCGAAACGCCCGACAGGATGTCGATGCGGTCTTCGACCTGACGTCCCGTGCGCACCGAGCGTCGCGTCGCCTTGTCGCCCTCGATCACGTATACATAGCGCTCGTTGGAGCCGCTCTGCTTCAATATCGAGATGTCGGGTACCATGATTCCCTCCTTGGTGCCCATGTCGAAGGTCGCGCGGGCATACATTCCCGGACGCAGCTTGTTCTGGGTGTTGGGCAGCGTGACCTCCACCTTGAATGTTCTGGTGGCCGTGTCCAGAGCAGGGTATATGAGCGATACGCGACCCTCGAATGTCTCGCCGGGGTAGATGTCGACCGATACCTGAACGGGCATGCCCACCTTGACATCGGCGAAGTACTGCTCCGAGATGTTGGCCATGACCTTCAACTTGTCGATCTGCATGATGTGCAGTATGGGCTGGCCGCCGAACAGGTCGCCCGGCTCGAAGTTGCGTGCCGTCACGACACCCGATATGGGCGAGCGCACCTCCGAGTTGCGGCGCAGGTTCTCCACCACCTCCTTCTGCATGTTGTACTGGTTCTCGTACTGCACGAGCTCCTGTGCCGAGATGCCGCCCGCCTCATATACGGGCTTCATGCGCTTGTATACGTCCTCGACTATGTTGAGCTGCGATTCCTGCTGGCGCAGCGTGGTCTTTTCGAGCGTCGCCACCACCTGGCCGGCAGCCACGCGGTCGCCTACGTCAACCAGTATGCGGTCTATGTGAAGCCCGCTGGCAGCGGGCGTTATATCGTTCTCCTTGAAGGGCTCTATCTCCGAGGTGTAGGTCTCGGTTATGTGTACCGTCTCGGCCGTAACCGCAGCGCACTTGGTCAGCACGGCCTTCTCCTCGGTCTTGGTCTGGTCGCTCTTCGATTTCGAGTTGCAGGCTACCATCGCGGCTGCCGCAATCAACAACACTAAACTCTTTTTCATAACGTTTCTCTTTCTATCTTTCTGTTTTATTGTTTTCTATCGTGGCTACTCGCGGTTGGCGTATTCGTCGTTGCCCGCTACACGGTCGTACTCGGCACGTGCCGACAGGTAGTCGTATATCGACTGCGAGTAGTTGAGCTGCGCCTGCGTCAGCTGCAACTGTGCCGTGTTGAGTTCGAGGATCGTGCCGGCACCCGCGTCGTAGCGCGTCAGCGAGATGTCGTATGCCTTCTGAGCCTGATCTACCGTCATCTCGTTCGAGAGCATGGTCTCGCGCGAGGTCAGCAGGTTGTTTATCGACTGTCGTATCTGCAAGACCACACCCTCTTCGGCATATCCGCGTTGCAGGTCGAGCTGCGCGATCTGGTTGCGCACCGAGCGCACCTGGTTGGTCTTCGAGAATCCCGAGAATATCGGAATCGATATCTGCAAGCCGACGTTGATCGGGTGCTGCCACCAGAAGCTGTTCGACGATGCCTGCGCTATGGCCTCGCCGGTGCCGCCCTCGGGCTTCGAGCCGCCGCCCATCATGCTGCTGAAATCCATGCGCTCCATGTCGTTACCAGTATATATCGCCGAGCCGAATGCGGCTATGGTCGGCATTCTCTGGGTCTGGATCAGCTTGACCTGATGCTCCAACAGCTCGCGTTGCAGGTCGAGCGTGCGCAGCGACGAGTTGTGCGATATGTCGGTCGAGAGGTTGTCCGAGCCGAGCAGCACCACATTGCGCAGATCGTCCAGCGAACCGGCGACGGCAATGTCGACATCCTCGGGTATCGACAGATACATTTTCAGCTGCAACTTGCTCAGCTCTATGGCATTCTCTGCCTGCAACACCGACGGGCGCAGGTTGCTCAGCTGCACCTTGGCCGATATGAAGTCGTACTCCGAGGCCAGACCGTTGTTGAACAGTCTCTCGGTGTTGTCCACCACGCGCTGCGTCGTTGCGACCGACTCCTGCAATACTCTGTACGACTGCTCGGCCAGCAGCACGTTGTAGAATGCCTGACGCACGTCGGCCACCAGATCGATGCGCGAGCTGCGTGCGCTCTCGACCGCCGCGGCCATCTCAGTGCGGTTCATCTTCAACTGACGGTATACCGATGGTACGAACAGCGCCAGCGATATGTTGCCGGTTGCCGTCAGCGTATTGTCGGCACCGAACGAGAGTCCCTTGGCCATCTCCTGCTTGACGATCGAACGCGTGTACTGCCCCGACGCGTCGATCTGCGGGTAGAGGTTTGCAAGGGTCTGTTTGCGCACATAGTCGTAACGCTCGATCTCCAAGTCGGCCACCTTTACGGTGGGGTTGTCGCTGAGCGCCATCTCCAACGCCCGATCGAGCGTCAGCGTAAGCTGGGCGCCGGCCGTCGGGACGGTCATGGCCGCAGCACACAACATCACAAAAAACTTCTTCATTCCTAACATATTATCTGTTTATTTCCTTATTTGTTGTATCTATTCTAACGTCTGCTTGAACGGTTTATTGTCGAAGTGACGGTTGCAAAAATCGTTGATTATCTCTACGCCCCTTACCGTAGACATGCCGCGGATGTAGATTATCATCGCACTTATGAGCACCTGCGTCGGTGCGACACCCTCGGGCAGCCATACGTTGCGGTTCGAAAATACGCCGTTGGCGGTATTGTAGAGTATGGCCAGCGATATGTCTATGTCGGTTTTGGGCATGAAAAGACCCTGATCGATACATAGCTCGATCCACTGGCGCAGTTGTTCTATGCTCCTGCTTTCGAACTCGTTCGAGAGTTTTTCGGCCACCTTGGGGTAGAACTTTCTCAGGTTCTCGCGTATGCGGTTGGCCACGGTAGCTTTGTCGGCCATTTCGCGCAGGCATATCAACATTACTTCAAGGTAGTTGTCGGCCTGCTTGAAGCGCTTGGCACGCTCCTGCTCGGTCGACTTGGCATGTCGGACTATGCACTGGTAGAGCAGCTCCTCCTTGTCGCCGAACATCTCGTAGAGCGTGCGCTTCGATATGCTCAGCTGACGCGCTATGTCGTCCATGCGCACCGACTTGATCCCTTGGGCGATGAACATCGCCATGACCTGATCCATTATCTGTTCCTTCTGTGTCATCCTCGTCTGCTTTGTGCCTACATGCGTTGCCCGCTGTTGCGTATCACGCCGGTTGCGAATGCCGCCCGTATCGCTATGCCTGCGGCTAACTTCGTTCGCGGCAGAGCGTTGCCGTTGTCGGCAAGGCCGCGTCTGCGTGGGGCAGGTCTTCGCGGAGCACCGTTATATAGGCGTCTGTCGCCTTTCGACGATGCAAACTTAATACATAAAACTTGAAAAACAAAAAAAGTTTTCAGGTTTTTCCAAAATATTTTCGCGGCCGCGGTTATCTACGCACAAGGCGGGGCTATGCGGTGTATGGTATATGTATTTCCGATAGCTTTGTATACGATATAGTCTTGCCTTATGCGTATGCTTCGGACGAGGAATTATGATAGGCAGTTTCGATAGGATTCGTGCCGGTTATAAATATAATATATAGGTGCGGCATCTGCGCGATTTTGCGGATGCTGCGCGAAAGACGATAAAAAATCCCCGCCGGGGCGGGGGATTTAATCGTCTGATGCGACGTGACAACAAGATAATGGCCGGACCTATCGGCCGTCTGCATTCGCAGCGGAGTGCAGATGACTGACCGTTACTCCAATAATTCGAACAGACGTTGCGGCGTGATATCTTTGCCTACCACACGTTTCTCCGCGTCGAGAAGATATATCGACGGCATGGCGGGCATCACGTACAGATCGCCGGCGGCTATCTCGCCCGTATCGAAGGCATCGATCCAGTCGGTCGGGATATGGCCGGCCGAGCGCTCCCACAGCTCGCGGTCGCCGTCGCTGTATACGGCCAGCACGGTCAGCTCGCCCGAGTCGACGAGATAGCGCAGCCGTGCATCGGCTTGCAGCAGCGCGACGGTCTGCCGGCAGTGCACGCAGTCGGGGTCGTAGAAGAGGAGCAGCAGCCTCTGCCCCGGCGTGTCGTGCAGCCGCGTCTGCCTGCCGTCGCGCCCCTCGTAGCCGAAGTCGGCGGCCGTCATGCCGGGACGGTTCTTGCGGGCGTTTTCGAGCAGATATGCCGGTCGTATCTTCTCGTACTCGTCGGGCCGGGGAGAGTCGATATACGCTTCGAGGAACCCGATGAAGTACTCCTCGCACAGCATGGGCGACCCCTGCTCGTAGAGATACTTTTCGGCGAAGTGCATTACCAGCGAAAGAGCCTCGGCATCGGTTGCGGCCGCCTCTATCAGGTGCCTCACGGCGGGCTTGTGCGACGCCGTGTCGGCATGGGGAAAGAGCGATAGGTAGTTGACGAAATTCTGCTCGATCAGCGCACTGTCGCGCGAAAGATGCGTTCGGGAGAAGTCCATCCCGTCCCAGAAGTGCTCGATAAGATACGATGCCCTCTGGTGCGGCGTGCGCAGCGAAGAGGGTATCGCGGGCAGCGGCAGCTCGTATGATGATGCAGCCGCTGAGGCGGGCGGGGGCGACTGCCGGCCGCAAAGCGTGTTCGGCCGCATGTAGCTACATGCGGCCGAGCCGAGCGGAGCCAGTGACAACGCCACCGCCGTAATCAAGGTATATATCCGGATCATTCCTGTCGTGTATCGATTATGTCGCGCACGCAGCGTACATAGAACGTCTGGCCGGCATTGACGGGGAACTCCATTCTCATGTACCACTTCCCGTTATTGAGTGCACTCATTGAGAATCGGGACTGGCTGCCGTAGCTCTCCATAGTACATGAGTAGGTCCCGGAGCCGGTATGCAGTTGTTCGTTGATTATCATCATCAGCTCGCGCTGGTTGGGTGCGCGCCAGTAGCCCTTGTCCGAGGCGTCGGCCTCTTCGTAATATTCGCCGCAGGGCAGATTCATATTGAGCTGCTCTACTTGCGTGCTGCCGTAAGGTACGCGGTGCGATATCGACTCCTTGGACAGCCGGAACTTCTGGGCGCAGAGGTTACGGCTGAGCTCTGTCAGAGAATGTACGGGCAGGAAGGTCGATATCGGACCTCGCAGGCACCTGTTGTCGTAGAGGCTCAGATCGAATACTCCGCCGTTCTGGGGGTTTGTCGGATCGTCGGGGATATACTCGTATGCCTTTGTTACGGGGTCTTGCGCGGTTACGCGGCTGAGGTCCGAACCCAGATTGCGCATGCAGCGGATGTTCCATGGCCAGCGGCCGTTGCCGCGCGCGCCCGGCGTCGGCCAGTGCGTACTTAACTCCTCGATGAAGTATGAGCCGCCCTCTTCCGGGAAGAATTTCATCTTGTCGCTCGACGCATAGTGCACCTGGTTGCTGTTTCCGCTTATTATTATGCCGTCCCAAACGGCCGCGACGGCTGCGTAGGGATCTTTCGGCGTGGTGTAATAGGGCGCGTTGTTGACATCGAACAGCGGCGAGGAGAGAGCATTGCGGCCTAACATCGTGCGCTCGTACTTGCCCTCGGCGGGAAGATACCACTTCATCTCGTTGGCATCGATAATGCCGTTGCCGTTGATATCCCTGTTGCGCGACATGCAGGCGCTGATGATTTCGTAGAAGTCGTCAGACGACTGCGGATTGTGCGAATTGGTGCTTTCTGTGGCCACATAGCTGTAACCGTTGTTGTCGCGGTTGAAATTATATCGGTTATTGCCGTAGCCGTCGGTGCGGCCGGTCAGCTTGCGCAGCAGCGGCACGGGATAGTATGGATCGGGCGCAGTCTGGTCGACGATATCGTCCCATTTGTTGTGTCCGTTGCTTATGTACTGCCACATGTTCCAGCGGCCGTTCCGGTTGTTGAGGCTGGTGTTGCCGTAGCTCCATTGCCAGTCGAGATTCTTGCCCCACGACTCGTTGAAGTGCTCGACGGCCAGTGCCGTGCCCGACGATCGGTCGTTATCGTAGTACGACTGCATCGAGTACTGCGCGATCATGTATTTAGAGTAGGAGTAGGAGCTCTCCTCGTCGTCGGATACCTGCACCTTTCGCAGGTCGATCCACACTATGCGCTCCTGCTGGTTGACATACTTCATCCAGTCGGACTCCTGCCATTGATCCTCGCTCAGGCGGTTGCCCTTGCTGTCGAGCAGATAGGAGTACTCGTCGATGAAGACCGTATACCACCCCGTCGGGCTGCTCTTGCGGCTATCCACGTCGCGCATGTCTTCGAGCGTCCACAGGTCGCTGTCGCTCTGTCCCGGCTCCATGTAAACGGCAAGGGTATTCTCGTCGGAGGTGGGCTTGAATCTTACCCAGTTGTAGAACGGGTTCTCCCGCAGCTCGGGCGTCTCGCCCGTGAGCTCGTAATCTTCGTGGGACAACCACTGCGGCTGATCGTCGTAGGGGGCGTTTATGCGCCAGTTGAGCACCCTGCGTTCATCGTCGGTAAGGTGTATGTTGAAGACGCCGTAGTGGCTGTCGAGGTATAGCACCTTAGCTATGGCATCGGTAACGTCGCCCTCGGCGCCCGACTGGTTCTCGCCGCTCTTCTCGGCCTCGACCACGATGTTGGTCAGGCTGTTGATCGTTATCTTGTAGTTGTAGGAGGTGTTGCGGCGGCAGTTGAAGTCGCGTGCGCGCTCGGCCGCGTCGTCCTTATCTTCGCAGTATCCCAGATGCACGGTGTAGGTGGCGTAGCCGATGCGGGGATTGCCGCCCTCGGTAACGACGTTGCCTTTGTCATCGGCGTTGTACGATACCTTGGCCTTGATCTCGACCAGCGAGGCGTAGTTGTCGAGGTTGACGCCCGCGCCGGTGTCGGGCGCATCGGCCGTGGCGCACAGGCTCTTGTAGACGCCCGAGTTGCCGCCCGTGGCGTTTTTGTATTCGCGCTCGCGGTCGGCGTAGCTCTCCACGCCATACCAGTCGCCGTCGGCAAGGGCGGTCTTTTCGAGTCCGCGGCGCTTGTTCTCGTACTGGTAGAACGTAAATTCGTATCCGCCGCCGTCGCTGTTTTCGAAGATCTGCGACAGACGTGACTCGCTGTAATTGGAGTCGGTGTCGTCGCGGTTGTCGATGAAGTAGGTGGTGCGGTCGCCGGCATTGAACCGCTGCTCGTGCAGATTGCAGAATATGGGGTTGTTTATTACCTGCCAGCTCGTCATCTCGATCTCGACGCCGGCACCTGCGACGATCTCGAACCGCACCTTGGCGTCGATGCGGCGCAGATGCAGCGCGCCGTCGAGCTCGGTATCGCCCGCGGGGATGTAGACGCCGCCGTCTGCCGCCGTCCAGTCCATGTCGGCGGGATGATCCATCGTCCCGTAGTAGATGCCGCTCATGACCATGTCGCGCGATATGAGGTCGACGGAGGTGGCGTCGGTTCTCGCGACGCATATCGAGAGATATTTCTGCCACGTGTCGGCTTTGGCGAGGAGCTCGTCGAGTCGCACGATCTTGCCCTTTACAGGGCAGAGCGACGTGTCGTCGCTGAAACCGTAGTTGGTGTCGGCGTTGGCCACGGCGACTATGCGGCTCTGTCCCGACACGGTCTTCACGTCGAGTATGTCGGTCGGTTGCAGCACGTGGTGGCCGGGCGTGTCGTCTTTGGGCTCTATGAACTGCTGGCTCTTCAACTTGCCGCTCGTGTAGTCGTAGATGCCTATCCAGAGGTTGTTGACCGTGCGCTCGTCCTCCTCGGTCAGGGTTCTGGTAGCTGGGTTCATTTCGGGCAGCGACCAGCTCAGCCGGATGTGCGCCGGCTGTCCCGGTTCATAGGGCGTTGAGGGCTCCGACATGTCGGAAGTACATGCCGTCGACAGCGTGATGCCGGCGACGATCGTCGAGATCATCGCCCTAAGCCGTATGCCGGAGATATGCGGAAAGTGTTTCATCGCTTGTTGTCGTTTAGTCGAATGTAATGTCGTCGGCCGACTTGCTGTCCCACGGGCAGATCGTGTAGTTGAACGTGAAGCCGCCCTTGGCGCTGGTTACTTCGATACGGTATATGTGGTTGCGCAGCATGTGCGACCACTCCTCGCCCGTAGGTATGGCGACGGTGTATCTCTGCGTGCGTTTCTCGCCGGTGTAGTGCGGCTTGCCGCCCTCGGCGTAGTTCTCGATCGTGATCGAGAGCGAGCGTGTGGGCGAGAGCAGCGACATCTCGGGCAGATAGGTCGTCCAGCCCTTGTGCGCGGCATAGTCGAGCTGCCGCATGCGGCGTCCGTAGCGTTCGTCGGTCTCGCTGCGCGGCGAGGGGTTGGCGGGGTAGGTGGGTGCTGTGACCTGCTTGCCGTTCTCGAAGTTGTTGGGAATGAGCATGCCGCGGCTGTTCCAGCCCAGCACCACCGCACTGCCGACTTTGGGGTAGCCGTCGTCGTTCTTGCCCTCGATCTTGTCGGCAACCTCGAACTTGGCCATGGCGCGCAGGAGCGTGATCGACTCGCTGCCCTCGAAGACGAGCGGGTAGTTGGCGCTGCTCTGCCGCAGCTGCTGCCGTGTGACGCGGAAGCTGCGTAGGGCGTACATCGGGATGCCGACGCTTTGCTTGTCGTCGAACGTCGGCCAGAAGTCGTCGGCCATGTCGTATGTAGCGGCCGAGGCGAGTATGTCGTCGATATTGGTCAGCAGGCCTATCTGCGCAACGGCATTTTTCGGCCAGTTGGCCAGCACCATTATCTGGAACGAAACGGTGTCGTCGGCGCCGCCCTCGGTAAAGTAGGGCTCCTCGAAGGTGGCCTGCATGGTGTAGGCCGAGTATGTCGTATCGTCGTTCTGTGTGCGTGCTATGCTGGATATATCCTGCAACAGGTGTCCCTCGGCCGAGAAGAGCAGGAATTTCATGTCGTCGGCCGCGATACGGTTCTCGACGTCCAGTGCAGCCTCCCCGCCTACGGCGCGCAGGCTCGGGCGCGAGTCGTGCGTGACGATGTTGAACCGCATCGTCACGGTCTCGGCGCTGCGGGTCGGATCGTAGGGCAGGTCGTTGTCGTATATGCACCCGGCAGAGGCCGCTGAGAGCAGCAACAGTGTCGCCAGACGCATCGTGCGCGACAGAGCCGTGGCAGATATGTTGATGAATCTCTTCATGATACGGCGTTGTGTGGGGTTATATTTCGGTCTCCTGACGCGGTACTACATACCACGAGTTGATATATATGCCGGCGTGCGTGTACCACCGATTCTCGCTGTCGATGAAGAATGTCATGGTGTAGTCGTCCTGACGGTCGAGATAATCCTGATCGCTCATCGATTTGTTGTATTCGCCCTTGACCATGAGCATATAGCGGATCAGGGGTATGCGTATGATGCGCTTGCCGTCGGTCAGTCGCGTGACGACGAGCTGCGGGTTGCGGTCGGCCATGAGTCGTCCGACGGTGCGCTCGGCCATCAGACCGTTGACCTCGACCAGCGTCCCGTCGCCGGGCTCGCCCCCCCCCGTAGGGTCGGAGTCGTCGTACATGCGGTTGTCCTCTTCGTCGAACCATGCCGATGTCTCGGTCTTGATCCAGTTGCGGTAGAGGACGGGGTCGTTGCCCAGAATCGCATTGTCGTAGTTCATTACCGCGTTCGACTCCTCGATCGTGAAGTCGAAGTCCTCGCTGCGAACGGGCGAGCCGTCGAGGTGTTGCAGCATGATGCGCACGGCGTTGGTATTCTTCGTGAGCGACATCTCGGCCGTGACCGTGCCGCCGCCCTCGGGCTCGGCGAGCACGATATGCTCGAAGCCATGATATAGACGGTGCAGGTCGTTGTCGACCGTGGCGGCGCCGTCGGTCTGCCGGCGGCGTATGCCGAGTATAAGGTCCTCCTTGCGCGATACCTTGTCCGAGGCGAGATAGTAGGCGTCGCCGCCAGCAAGACCGCACCACGCTATGGCGTCGTAGGTGCCCGGAGCCACATCGAGCGTCATGGCGTAGTCTTCGGCTCGCAGCGCCTCGCCCGACTCGGAGCCGCTCCATACCATGTTGCCGGCCGTATCGAACAGCCAGAGGCCGACCGATTCGACCTCGCCCGCGAAGGCGTCGGCGAACTTCATGTTGCGGTTGTAGAGGAACTTCATGCGATACTCCGTCCGGCAGGGCGCCAGATCGTCGTATATCGTTTCGCACGAAGAGAGCGCAACCGACGCGGCAAGAACCGACACGCCGAGTATGTTTCTCAATAACGATATCGTTACATGTTTCATGGCTTTCTTCATTTCATCTTTCGTTAGCTCCCGGAGAGGCGGTCAGGCCTCTCCGGAATATCCGCTCGTGCGGTATGTGCGGTTGCGGCCGCTCCGGTTTAGAGATCTACCTCCTGCTTGCGCACGACGCCCCATTGCAGGATGTTGAGCTTGTAGCGCAGATGATAGGTCTCCTCGTTCATGGGAGGCACGATCGGGTTGTCCGAACCGTGCAGGCCGGTAGCCAGACCCGAGATCGAGTTGACGGCGATGTCGTAGATGTGGTTGCGGACAAGACCGTAGTCGCCCGTGCGTGTCGAGGCCCAGTCGAAGCTCTCGTCGCCGGCGTTCTTGTCGGCATTGGGGTTGTCGCCCTGATAGAAGCCGACGTGCTTGATCGGAATCGAGAAGTAGCACATGCCGTTGACATACGATCTGGCGAAGCCGACGCTCTGCATAAGGGCGGTGTTGACCTCGTCGATGTTGGTCGAGCTGACGGCAACCCACTGTCCGTCCTTGAAGAAGTGGAGCGCCGTATTGGCTCTGGCGAGTTGGAGCGTCACGAAACGTGCGGGCACGGTCTGGTTGGCTCTGTTTCTCACGGCGAGCGAGGGGTGCTCTATGGCGAAGTCGGCCTTGTACGTATCCTTATCATCCTTGCCCAGGAGCGTTCCGGCGGCATCCTTGGCCAGCACGGTCTGGTTGGCGAGCATGGCGTCGAGAATATCGTCGCGGCCGTCGATATAGATCTTGTGCTTGTCGTTCTGACGGCCGTAGAGATAGAACGTCGTATTCTGGTCGATAGGAGTGGTTTCGTCATCGAGGCGGATGCGGTAGTTGCCCACGAGAATTACCGAAGGCGCTGCGGCGCGCGGGTTGATCGAGTGCAGGCCGTTCTCGTGAACGGTATTTTCGAGCGTGTACATCTCCGTGGCTCCGGCATTGGGGTTCTGTCCGTTTGCGACGATCTGATCGTAGCTGTAATATTTCAGCGAGTAGGGGTAGTCGGCGTCGTTTGCGGGCACCCAGCCTGCGCCGTTGCCTACGCCTTCGATGTTGTTCTCAATGACGTAGTCGCGGATGTTGTCCGATACCTGCGGGTAGTCCGAGGCGAAGTACGACGGCGAGCAAGCCCAGTACGAGCGATGGTTGGCGGCATCGTTCCACCAGTTGACGCCTGCACCGAGGACATCGTCGAATGCCGGTATGGGGGCGTCGTCGCCGGCGGTAGAGGCAAAGCGCTTGACCACGTACATCGACGGAGCGTCGGCGTTGATAGCCCATGCCTTGGGCATGAATGTCAGCGTGCAGCCGTCGACGTCGGTGTTCTCCTGAACGGCATTTGCCTTCATCTCGAAGCGCACCTTGGCGGCGTAACGCTCGACGAAGATCTCGACCTCCTCGGCATCCTTGGCATCGTCGGCGCTCTGATAGAGGTCGCCCAGCTGAATGGGCGTACCCGATATCTTGGTAAACTGGCCGCCGGCCATGGGATCGTAGTCGTAGTAGGCCGAGTTGCTCATGGCGAAGCAGTTGTTGGCACCCATGTAGTCGTTATAGGTCATGTTGCGCCAGTTGATGAGCGATATGTTGTCGTTCATGGTCTGGTTGTCGCGCACGGGGTTGACGAAGCACATGACATAGGCCGGAAGCTCCTCGCCCTTGATGATCTGGATAGGAAGCGTGGCCGTGATGAACTTCTCGACGGTGCCGCCGCTGCCGGTGCCGCTGCCCGTCTGCATGTCTTGCAGGTCGGACTTGTTGAAGTCGACTACGTTCGAGACGCGGTTGCCCTTCGTGTCGTAGAATACGAAGCGCAGACCCTCGATTCTGTTCTCGTCGTCGCTGCCGTTCTCATAACCGTCGGGCGAAGAGAGCGATGCACGCGTCGATGTCGGGTTGCAGAGCGCGACCTTCAAGTAGCGCATGCCGTCCTCCTGTGCGGTGTAGCTGTTGGAGGCAGTGTCGTCGGTCGAGCAAGACGCTGCGAGCACGCCTGCCGTCAAGCCGAGCAGTAGTTTGGTAATTTTCATAATACGTTGGATTTATTGATAATTGATATATGTCCGTCGTTTGCAGCTCTTAGTCCGTCGCACGGCTGTCGTCGGCCGGGGCGATCGTGTCGATCTGGCGCAGCGCCTCGCGCGCACTCTCTATGCCCATGTCCAGAGCGCTTTCCAGCAGCATGCGCGCCGCATGCCAGTCGCCCTCGATCGCGGCGTACATGCCGCGGGCGTAGGTCGCCTCGGGCGTCGAGCCGGCCTTGGCCAGATAGCGCGAGGCGTTCTTCATGTCGCCGCGGCTCATGGCCGTATTGGCGGCGTTGAGGTTGGCCGTCGGATCGTCGGGGTACATCCTGACCGCGATTTCGAACGTCTCGTTATACTCGTCGCTGCCCGGCTCCATATGCTGTGCGGCCATATACATCTCTTCGAGGCTCAGCTTCTGAGGCGAGGTCGAGAGCAGACGCTTGATCTGGTCGACGTCGGTGTAGGCTCTGACTTCGTACTTGACGGCATAGTCGGAGTGTCGGAGTGCCGGGTATACGTTGTCGAGCAGGAAGCGGTAGTCGTCGGGATAGGTCGACTTTATCTTCCACTCCTTGGCGTCGGGCGCCAGCGTGCCGCGTATGATTTCGAGTATGGCGTCGCGGTTTTGCAGCTCGGAGTGTGCCACGTAGCGTTCCAGGCCCTGCCAGTCCTCGGGCTCGTAGTCCGTAGACAGCAGGCCGTCGGGGAAGCTGTACTGGCGGCGTACATACTCTTTGAGGGTCTCGGTACGGCCTTTCGACAGCTCGACGTTGCGCTCGTAGGGACCCTCGGGCGAGGCGTAGCCCTTGATCGTGACTGCGAGTATGCGGGTGTCGGCGTCGTTGCGTATGGCGTCGATCGTCGCGAGTATCTTGTTAAGCTCCGCCGTGTTGTTGCGGTACGACTCGTGTATTTCTGTGCGGTTGACCGGGAAGTCGATGAAGGCCGAGCCTTCGGCCACGACGATCTTCTCGCGTGCCTCGGGGCGTATGTAGACCAATGACGGCACGAATACGGGCGGTGCGGGATGGGCGATCTCGATGCTCGTCAAGCGCATCTTGTCCGATGCCAGCTGCACGTTGCAGCAGCCGCACTCGCGGCTCTCGGCATTCAGGTCCGAGAGCGACATCCACTCGCTGTAAGGCACTACGGCGCGGTAGCGGATGATGTCGGTCTGTCCCGTGCGGTAGAGCTGCATCGTCTCGTCGGCAGCTTCGTTGCGCAGGTGGTGGTAGTAGCGGTTGCGGCCGGCGATAGTCACGGCCGGCAGCGCCAGCAGCTCGTCGGCGGACTCTATGGCGGGCGAGAATACTATCTCGCGGTTGCTGCGCAGGTCGAGCTGCGAGATGTCGATATCCATCGACACGAAGAGCTTGTCGTCGTTGTGCGAGACGGCGATCTCGCGTACCCGGGCACTGCCGTCGAGTATCTCGATACAGCCAGCGCTCTGGGCTTGTACGCTCGCCGCCGTGGCGGGCAGCAGCGCGAGCAGGCATAATATCTTGTCCATGTAGTTCATGATCTCTCTGCGTTTGGGTTAAAACATGTATACGAGATTTATCGCGGCCTTGGTCGGTCCGACATAGTGGTGCGAGCCGTCCTCGGCTATCTTGCGGCCGCAATCGGCGCAGGGATAGGTGTCGAAGCGGGTGTAGATGTATCCCAGGCCGATCTCGGCTTCGAGATTCCAGTGCTTGCCCAGAATCCACGAGTATCCGTAGGCGATGCCGGCGCCGGCGAGCCAGCCCTGATAGCGGCGGTTTTCGAGTTTCGAGAAGTCGCTGCCGAGGAACGAGATGCCGTTTTTCAGCCCGCCGATGTTGAACTGTCCGCCGTGGGCGTGCAGACCGAAGAAGTGCCCCGCGAAGCGGTCGCATAGCCAATAGCGCGCCTCGGGCTGAACGACCCAGTGCTTCCAGCGGCGGTTGTCCGACAGCGTCCAGCCGTTGTAGTTGGCCGAGACATCGAGCGTCCAGCGCGGAGCGAGCCCGATCTCGACGCCGAGGTTTGCCGTGTAGGCGGCTATGTCGTAGAGCAGATTGGTCTTTACGGCCGCCTTTTGTCCGCTCGCGTCGAGCGAAACTAAGGCTGCGAACAGAACCGACAGCAGCTTCAATGATTTGAGTGTTCTCATTTTCGGGTCAGGTTTTTGTCGACGAATGCCGTTATCCGTCGCGATAATATCTCTTGTCTAACGTAATAAAATCTTAGTATCCGAGACAAAAGTAGTATATTTTTTTGAGATAAATCCTACTAATTTCCCGATTTTTTGAACCCCCGATTTCCCCCCCCCTCGCGGATTACCAATGTGTTGATTGATAGTATATTGCCTATTTGAAATTTTTTCAAAAAATTTTTCTATGTCAGCCCGATTATACCTCGGGTTACAGTTTGTCCGGCCTCTTGCCGGCCACCCGCTGCGATCGCCTCGCGCAGCGGCGGCTCGAATCCGGCCGCAGGCCCTGCGGCTTTATGGCAGGAGGTTTGCTGTTACGAAATGTAACGGCTGCGGTGCGGAGTGCCGCTCCGCAGAGGCCGGTATCTCGAAAAAACGACTTAAAATTATATTACAATGGATCATGTGATTCTCGGTAACAGCATCGCATCGTGGCTTCTGGCCGCGGCGGTCGTCGTGGCGGCGGTCGTGGCTGTGAAACTGGTCGCGTGGCTCAGCCGCAGGTTCGTCGAACCTATGGTCGCACGCACGCGCAACGGTGTCGACAACATCATATATTATTCGCTCATCGCGCCCTTGAAGCTCGGCATCATCCTGCTCGGCATCTGGATAGCTCTCGACAAGCTGGTCTATCCCTCGTCGTGGGGCATATATGTCGACCGGGCGTTCACGATAATGATCGTGCTGGACGTGACGTGGGTCTTTGCGCGGCTGTCGAGCATGCTGCTCGAACGCATGTGGCGCCGGCACGACACCTCGCCCACACGCAAGATGATGCCCGTGGCGCGGCGCGCGCTGCTGATCGTGATATGGATCCTGGGCGTGGTAACGGCATTGAGCAACGTGGGGGTCAATATAGGCGCGCTGTGGGGTACGCTCGGTATCGGCGGTATAGTCATAGCGCTGGCGGCGCAGGATACGATCAAGAATGTATTCGGCGCCTTTACGATCTTCACGGACAAGCCTTTCGGCATAGGCGATTCGATAAACGTCAACGGCGTCGAGGGCACGGTGGTCGACGTGAGCATGCGCAGCACGCGCATCCTCGGAGCCGACAAGCGCATAACGAGTTACCCCAACTACAAGATTACCGAGTCGCCCATAGTCAACATATCGTCCGAACCGAAGCGGCGCGTGGTGGTAAAGCTGGCGCTGTCGTATGATACGGGTGTCGATAGGCTCTCCCGGGCGCTCGAAGTGCTGCGGTCGCTGCCGCAGAGCGTCGAGGGGGTGTCGCGGCGTGCCGAGGATGTCAAGGCATGCTTCACGGAGTATGCCGAGTCGGCGTTGATAGTGACGCTGTATTATAACATCGAGCGCCCGGCCGACATAGCGCAGACCATGTCGGAGATGAACATGGCCATTATGACGGCCTTTGCCGCCGAGGGATTGCAGTTCGCCTACCCCACGCAGAAGCTGGTCATGCAGAAAGATGCCGCTGCGGGCGACGATACTGGCGCCGGCAACCGCAGCGAGTCGTCGCCCTCGGACGATGCGGACGGGCAACAGGCCGAGGAGGAGGAAGAGGACGAGCTGATAGAGGATGAGCTGGGCGCTTAGCGGATGACGCCTAGCGTGTCGGCTTAAATGAAACCCGGGCTGTCCGAAATATTCGGACAGCCCGGGTTTCTTGTGGCGTTCGATCGCATATCGGTGTCGTCCGTCGCTGCGGTGCGCGAAAAGCGCGCTGCAAAAACAACGGCCGTTCGGGATGCAATGCCTTCGGGCAGTGCAATACATTAATAAGCATTACTAACATCCCTACTCCCCTCCCTGAGGGAGGGGTTAGGGGTGGGGTCAGAATTGTAAAACGGCGTCAGCCGTAGTTACGACCGTCGGCTTTGCAAAACAATCGGGTAGCGTATGTACTATGCTAAGTACAGCAAGTTTCTCTAATCTCCCTCATTAGGAGGGAGATTAGAGGTTGGGGTCAAGATCGTACAACGGCGCAAGCCGTAGCAACGGCCGTTCGGGATGCAATGCCTTCGGGCAGCGTATTCACGTTCCTGAGCACCGATAGGTTTTTAATTCGAAAACCGCAGCCCGTTGTCGTCGACATCTATCGCAATGGTGCTCGAACGGTCGACCTCGCCGGCGAGGATGCGCTTGGAGAGGGTGTTGACCACCTCGCGCTGGATAGTGCGCTTTATGGGTCGTGCGCCGTAGAGCGGGTCGAAGCCCGCATCGGCTATCCACCTCTTGGCCGCAGCGCTCACGCTGAGGCTTATGCCGTTCTCGTGAAGCATGCGCTCGACGATGTGCAGCTGTATGTCGACGATCTTCTCGATGTCGGTGCGCGAGAGCGGCTCGAACATGACGATCTCGTCCACGCGGTTGAGGAACTCGGGTTTGAGCTGCTGCTTCAACAGCTCGACCACCTCGTCGCGCGTGCTCTCGACCAGCTCGGGCGAGACCGTGTCGCCTGCGGCGGCGAAACGCTCCTGAATGATGTGCGAGCCCATGTTGGAGGTCATGATTATGATCGTGTTGCGGAAGTCGACCGTGCGTCCCTTATTGTCGGTCAGACGACCGTCGTCGAGCACCTGCAACAGTATGTTGAATACGTCGGGATGAGCCTTCTCGATCTCGTCGAGCAGTACGACCGAATAGGGCTTGCGCCTTACGGCCTCGGTCAGCTGTCCTCCCTCGTCGTATCCGACATATCCCGGAGGCGCGCCCACCAGACGCGATACGCTGTGGCGCTCCTGGTACTCGCTCATGTCGATGCGCGTCAGCATCTGGTCGTCGTTGAAGAGGAACTCGGCCAGCGCCTTGGCAAGCTCGGTCTTGCCCACGCCCGTGGTGCCCAGAAAGATGAACGACCCGATCGGACGCCGCGAGTCCGAGAGCCCGGCGCGCGAGCGGCGCACGGCATCCGAAATGGCTTCGATAGCCGCCTGCTGTCCCACCACGCGGCGGTGGAGCTCCTGCTCCATGTTGAGGAGCTTCTCGCGCTCGGAGCGCAGCATGCGCTGCACCGGTATGCCCGTCCAGCGCGATACGACCTCGGCGATATCCGACGAGTCGACCTCCTCCTTTATCATGGCGTCACCCTCCGACGTGGTCATGCGAAGCTCTTGTTGCAGGGCGTCGATGCGCTTCTCGGCCTCGACGATCTTGCCGTAGCGTATCTCCGCCACACGGCCGTAATCGCCCTGACGCTCGGCCTGCTGCGCCTCGATTTTGAGTCGTTCGATCGACTCCTTGTCCTGCTGGATCTTGCGCAGCAGGTCGCGCTCGCCCTGCCACTTGGCGCGCAGCGCCGAAGAGTGCGAGCGCAGATCGTCGATCTGGTGCGTGAGCGTGTCGACACGCTCCTGATCGCCCTCGCGGCGTATGGCTTCGCGCTCGATCTCCAACTGCCGTATGCGGCGGTCGAGGTTGTCGATCTCCTCGGGCACGGAGTTCATCTCCAAGCGCAGGCGCGCCGCCGCCTCGTCGACCAGATCGATAGCCTTGTCGGGCAGGAAACGCTGCGTGATGTAGCGGTGCGAGAGCTCGACGGCGGCGATGATAGCCTCGTCCTTGATGCGTACCTGGTGGTGGTTCTCGTAACGCTCCTTCAAGCCGCGCAGGATCGATATGGCATCCTCGGTCGAGGGCTCGTCGACCATGACCTTCTGGAAACGGCGCTCCAATGCCTTGTCCTGCTCGAAATACTTCTGGAACTCGTCGAGCGTCGTGGCGCCTATGGTACGCAGCTCGCCGCGCGCCAGCGCCGGTTTGAGGATGTTGGCCGCATCCATGGCGCCGTCGCCCTTGCCTGCGCCCACGAGCGTGTGTATCTCGTCGATGAACAGAAGTATCTCGCCCTGCGAGGCGGTAACCTCCTTGACGACGGCTTTCAGACGCTCCTCGAACTCGCCCTTGTACTTGGCTCCGGCCACCAGCGCGCCCATGTCGAGCGAGAAGATGGCTTTGTCTTTCAGGTTCTCGGGCACGTCACCGTCGACGATGCGGTGGGCGATGCCCTCGGCTATGGCCGTCTTGCCCACGCCGGCTTCGCCTACGAGTATGGGGTTGTTCTTGGTGCGGCGCGAGAGTATCTGCAATACGCGACGTATCTCCTCGTCGCGGCCGATGACCGGATCGAGCTTGCCGCTGCGTGCCTGTTCGTTGAGGTTGACGGCATACTTGCCCAGCGCGTCGAACTCCTGCGAGTCGGTCTGCGAGGTTATCGTGCCGCCCTTGCGAAGCTCCCTCACGGCGGCTTCGATCTCCCTTACCGTCGCGCCCTGCTGCTTCAACAGGTCGGCGGCGGAGCCCTTCTCGGCGACGAGCGCCAGCAGCAGATGTTCGACCGATGCGTATTTGTCGTTGAATGTGCGCGTGAAGTCTATCGCACGCTGTACCACGCGCGACGAGTCGCTCGAAAAGTAGGTCTCGCCGTTGCCGCCCGAGACCTTTGGCAGTGCTGCGAGGGCGCGGTCGACGGCCGTGCGCAGCGTGCGCACGTCGACGCCAGCCTTGCCCAGCAGATAGGTCGACAGCGAATCGTCCCCGGCAATGGCGGCCGAGAGGATGTGCAGCGGTTCGAGGGCCTGCTGCCCCGAGCGCTGTGCCGTGCCCATGGCTTCTTGCAGCAGCTCCTGTGCCTTGATCGTAAGTGAATTGATGTTCATGTCGCTATATGTTTTGATTCGTTTGCCTTTTGCTTACGGACGGCATGACGGCAAATTATCTGCCAGAGCCTCGATGCCTGCAATTTTGTCGCGCCGTGTCGCTCTCTGACACGCATAGTGCGACAAAGCGTCGATCTTCGGCGACAAAATTGCACGTCAGATGACAAAATGTTATATTTGCGATATGAAACGTTTACACTTGATTTCGGCGCTGTGCCCGCTCGTCATGGCGGTCGCATGCGCTCGTATGCAGTCCTCGCCCGGGACTGCGGCGGCCGTGCCGCAATATCGTCTCTCGCGTGTAATCGAGGTCGAGGGGCGGCAGGGCGTCGCCGTCGACGACGATTATTATTATGTATCGGGCTCGACGGCGCTCTATAAATACGACAAGCAGGGGCGGCTGGTGGCGGAGAACCTTTCGCCGTTCGCCGATCTGCCGTTGGAGGCCAACCATATCGGCGATATCGACGTGTACGACGGCCGCATATATGCCGGCATCGAGTGGTTCGAGGACGGTGTCGGGCGCAACATCCAGGCCGCCGTATACGACGCCGCGACGCTGGCTTTCGAGCGCTCGATAGAGTGGCAGCCGGCCTCGGGTCAGGTCGAGGTGTGCGGCATTGCAATCGACCGCGACCGCGGCAAGCTGTATATGGCCGACTGGGTCGACGGACGTTACATATACCGTTACGATCTGGCCGGCGGCCGCTACGAGGACAAGGTGCAGTTGCGTCCAATGCCCGCGTTGCAGCAGGGGATATTCATCCTCGGCGACGAGGTGCTCATATCGTCGGACGACGGCGATGCCGACAAGGGCGAAGCCGACCGCATATATCGGGCGTCGATAGCCGATCCGGCTGCGGCATCGGCCGATGTGGAGGTGCTGCGCACGATGGACGATCTGCGCCGTGCGGGCGAGATCGAGGGGTTGGCCGTCGATCCCGTGACGGACGATCTGGTGGTGCTGTCGAACCGCGGCGCCCGCATAGTACTGGGTATGCCGCGCGGATTCTACGACGGTTACGACCGCGAAATCCACGAACTGTATATATACGAAAGGGTAGAGTAGCTGCCGTGCGGAGCGGAGTCGGTCGTAGGCGATCAGAACAGACGTTGTTCGCGGTTGTCGAGAAGGATTCGCGCCTGCTCGCGCGCCGCATCCGTAATGGCGCTGCCCGAGAGCATCTTGGCTATCTCGTCGACCCTCTCCCGGCGGTCGAGGCGACGCACGTCGGTGCGGCCGTCCTGCTTGTATACGACCATGTGCGTCGAGCCTTTCGAAGCTACCTGCGGCAGGTGCGTAATGTCGATTACCTGCATGGTCTGCGACAGCGAGTGTATGATCTCGCCCATGGCGTCGGCGATGCGTCCCGACACGCCCGTGTCGATCTCGTCGAAGACGATCGTCGGCAGCTTGGAGTGTCGCGCCAGCAGCGATTTGAGTGCGAGCATGACGCGTGAGATCTCGCCGCCCGAGGCGGTGCGCTCTATGCTCTGGGGCTCGATGCGCGCGTTTGCCGAGAAAAGGAACGCGATGCGGTCGCTGCCCGAGGGGGTAAGCGAGGGCATCTGCTCGATCTCGACGACGAAGCGTGCGTCGGCGATGCCGAGACGTGCGAGCGTCGCGACTATGTTTTCGCACAGCGAGGATCTGACGGCCTCGCGCGAGCGGTGCAGCTCGGCTGCGGCCTTCTCGGCCTGCCGCTGCAACTTGTCGACGCGTGCGGCGGCCTTGCGCAGGGCGGAGTCGCTGTTGTCGATCGCCGCGAGACGGCGCTCGTACTCGGCGGCCTTGGCGAGCAGCTCGTCCAGATCGGCGGCCTTGTGCTTCATTTCCAGCGAGTATATCGTATTGAGCCTGTCGCCCAGACGTTGCAGCGTCTCGGGGTCGGCGTCGATGCGCTCCGACTCGTGAGCCGCTGTCGAGCCTATGTCTTTGAGCTCCTCTATCACGGAACGCAGCCTTGCTGCCATATCGCCGCCTGCGGGGTAGCGGTCGGCCAGATGCGACAGCTCGCGCTCGGACTGCGTGAGTGTGCTGAGGGCACCCGTCTCGTCCGTGTCGAGGGCGTTGCGCAGCCCCGTAAGCGCCTGCATTATGGCATCGGCGCTCTCCAATGTGGCCAGCTGCTGCTCTGTGCGTGCCTGCTCGCCCTCTTTCAGATCGGCCGCACGAAGCTCCTCGACCGTGTAGCGCAGCCACTCCTCGTCCTTGCGCGACGACTCTGCCTCGTCCGAGAGGCGCCGGTAGTCGTTGCGGGCGGCGGCGAGCTGCTCGTACAGGGTGCGGTATTCTGCCAGAAGCCCGTCGTTGCCGGCGAGGATGTCGAGCACGCGGGTGCGGAACTCCTCGGAGGCGAGCACGAGGTTCTGGTGTTGCGAATGTATGTCGATAAGGCGCGTGCCTATCTGCCTGAGGGTGGAGAGCTGCACGGGCACATCGCCCACGAAGGCGCGGCTCTTGCCCGCAGGCGTGATGATGCGGCGTATGGTGCAGGGCGACTCGAAGTCGAGATCGGAGTCGGCGAAGAGCTCTTCCAGCCCGTAGCCTTCGATGTCGAAGGCGGCTTCGATGATGCAGTTGCGCGACGTATCCTTAATGGCGGCACCCTCGTTCTTCGAGCCGAGTAGCAGCCCCAGCGCGCCGAGCAGGATCGACTTGCCGGCACCCGTTTCGCCCGTAATGATATTGAGCCCGCGGTCCCAGTCGATCTCCAAGCGATCGATCAGCAGATAATTGTCTATCGACAGGTGTTGCAACATTTTGCCTCGGATGTTTATCGGTTCAGACAGCTCTCGATGCGGTCGACGATCAGTGCGGCCACCTCGCGTTTGGTCATCAGCGGGTGGTCGGTGCGGCCGTCGCGGTCGATGATCGAGACCTTGTTCGTATCGCCGCGGAAGCATGCGCCGCTGTCGCGCATCGAGTTGAGTACTATGAAATCCAGATTCTTCTTTGCGAGCTTGGCCTCGGCGTTCGCCAGCTCGTTGTCGGTCTCCAACGCGAAGCCTGCGAGCAGACGCCCGCCCTTGTCGCGCCCCAGCGTCGCGGCTATATCCTCGGTGCGGCGCAGCAGGATCGACATGTCGCCGTCGCCCTTCTTGATCTTGGTCGCCGCCGTCCGAGCGGGCGTGTAGTCGGCCACGGCGGCACACATGACCGCACCGTCCGACTCGCTCCACCGCTTGGTCGCGGCGGTGTACATGTCGGCGGCCGAGAGCGTTTCGACCTTCTCCACGCCGTCGGGCGTCGGGAGCGCCGTGCGGCCGCTCAGAAGCGTTACTTCGGCACCGCGTCGTGCCAGCTCGCCGGCAATGGCATAGCCCATTTTGCCCGACGAGTGGTTGGTAATGTATCTTACAGGATCGATAGGCTCCATAGTGGCTCCCGCAGTTACGAGGAAGCGCCTACCCGAAAGACTCTTTTTTTTTTCGCCGAGCAGCCTCTCCACTTCGGCTACTATCTGCTCGGGCTCGGCCATGCGCCCCTTGCCCGTAAGGCCGCTGGCAAGCTCGCCTTCGCCCGGCTCGATGACGGCGACGCCCGTCGAGCGCAGCGCGGCGAGGTTATGCTGCGTGGTGGTGTGGGCATACATGTCCAGATCCATCGCCGGAGCTATGGCGACGGGGCAGCGTGCCGACAGATAGGTCGTCAGCAGCAGATTGTCTGCCACGCCCGTGGCCATTTTGGCCAGCGTGTTGGCCGTGGCGGGCGCTATAAGATAGCAGTCCGCCCACTCGCCGAGCGAGACATGCGAGTTCCATGCACCGTTTTCGGGGTCGAAAAAGTCGACCAGAATAGGGTTGCGCGACAGCGTGGCCATGGTAAGCGGCGTTATGAACTGTTTGGCCATGGGCGTCATGACCACGCGCACCTCGCATCCGGCGCACTTCAAAAGACGGCAAAGCATAGCCGCCTTGTATGCCGCTATGCTGCCCGTGATTCCGAGTATGATATGTTTTCCCTTCAACATGACCTTGTGGGATATCTCGTCGCAGCCGTCGCAGCAGCCCCATAAGAGGGTATGCCGTCGGCTGTCGAGGGGATTACTGCTCGTCGCTCTTGGTCTCGCCGTGCTTGAAGTATACCTCGTCGTCGAGGAACTCCTCGGTAGCGATGATCGCCGGCTTGGGCAGACGCTCGTAGTAGCGCGAGATCTCGATCTGCTCGCGGTTCTCGAAGGTCTCCTCGACCGAGCTGTCGCTCGGTGCCGAGAAGTCGGCCAGTTTGCGGTTGAGCTCGGTTTTGATCTCGGTCGCAATCTGGTTGGCACGGCGGGCGATGATGTTTATGCTCTCGTATATGTTGCCCGTCGGACGGTCCAGATCCACCAGTTTGCGCGTGATGGTGTTGTTGGGAATATTCTTCTTGATCTCCATCGTTATATGTTGTTTTTGTTATTGCGTGACTGTGTGCCGTTCGCCGCTATCGTCGCCCTTGCGGTTCTTGTCGAGGAAGTCGCGCGCGTCGCGTGCCATGCGCTCCAACTCCTTGATATGCGTCGACTCGGGAAATTCGTTGAGGAACGTGTAGTAGGAGTCGAGCATCGACAGATATCGGTCGGTCTGCTTCTGCTCGACCGAATTGGCGGCCAGACGATACGACGACACTACCGTATAGTACATCATCTCCTCGCGGTGCTTCGAGTCGGGGTAGCGTTTCAGAGCATTCTTGAATGCGACGATAGCCGCCTTGTATCGGCCTATTTTATAATATGTATAGGCATTCATGTAGCTCTTCTCCTGCAAGCGCTCCGAGAGTATGTCGAGCATCTCCTTGAACTGGGGTATCTGCTCCGATTCGGGATAACGCGACATGAACTCCGATATGGCCACTATGGCCTGCGTCGTGAGGGCCTGATCGCGCTTCGGACCCGGTGCCATGCGGAAGAAGCAGTGGGCGTACATGCCCTCGGCCTCTTCGATGAAGGGGCTGCGGCCGAATTTGCGGCGGAACTCGTCGAGAAGCATCGATGCCGAGTCCCAGTCCTTCTCCTTGAATTTGCAGCGTGCGTTGTAGAACGACAGCGAATCCTCGCGCGGGGTGCCGACATAGATATGCGCGCAGGCCTCGAACAGGGTCGAAGCCTTGGACCACTTGCCCGCGTCGTAGAGCTCGACGGCCTGACGGTATGCAAACTCGGGATCGCCCGACTTGATGATCTTGTTGATGCCCGAGCACGATACGGCTATCGCACAGATAGTCGCCGCAACCGTTATGTATCCGATAATTCGCTTCATTGTGATAAAAAATCGTGTGCCTGCTATGGCAACAAGCACGCAAAGTTATACATATTTTTCGAAATAACGGCCGTCATGCTCCAAATATTACGCGCGCGGCGGAAAAAAGGATGATATGCTGCGCTTAAAACGATACGGGCGCCTCCGGAAGGGGCACCCGTATCCGATTCTTTTATCCTTGACCTTATGCCTGCTGCTCGTCGTAGCCGTTGGCGCGGGCGCTCCACATAAGCGTAAAGACCAGCATGCCGATGACGGCTATGGCGATCATGCCCAGAAAGACGTAATTCCAGCCGAATGCGTCCACCAGCATACCCACGCCCAGACCCGAGACGAAGACGCTCAGATAGCCGAAGATACCCGTAAGGCCGTTTGCCGTTGCAGCCGCCTTCTTGGTGGCCTGATTGGCCGCCGCGATGCCGATCAGCGCCTGAGGTCCGTAGATGCAGAAGCCGGCCATGGCCAGTACGCAGATCAGAACCAGAGGGTGCACGTCGTTGGGCAGCAGGTAGAACACCGTCATGAATACTGCCGTGCCGAGCATGCAGAATACGCAGGTGCGGTGTGCGCGTCCCTTGAAGAAGCGGTCGGTCGCCCAGCCTGCCACGAGCATGCCGATGATGCCGAATATCTCGAATATGGCCACCGTCCAGCCTGCATAGGAGTAGGACATGTCGCGTGCTTCGGTCAGGAATTTGGGCCCCCAGTCGAGCACCGAGAAGCGGACGATGTAGACGAAGAAGTTGGCTATGGCCAGAATCCATATCAGGCGGTTGCGATATACCTTCTCGCGCACGAATCTCTTGTACGCGGCCGGGTCGTCGTCGTTCTCGATCGAGGTCTTGGTGTTTTCCAGCTCGGGAAGACCCACCGACTTGGGCGTGTCGCGCAGGAACGCGAAGATGCCCAAGGCACCCAGCAGCGCGATGAGCGCCGGCAGGAAGAAGCACCACTGCCAAGCTCCGGCGTTGGTCGACAGTGCGACGATCGACGCGAGCGCCTTGGCCTGCGCGGCCGGCATGTCGAGCTCTCGGGCGAGAGTCTCGGGCGTAGCCTTAGGGTCGGCCTCGATCAGATTCTTGGCGGCCGTATAGTCGTCATGGCCGAAGACGAGCCGCTGGCTGACGGTCTCGCCCTGCTGCCAGTTCTCCTTGTAGGTGTATTCGACAAGTGCGATGACGTCGTCGCCCTGCTTTTCGACGTCGATGCCGTCGACCTTGGCGATGTGGATGTCCGATTTCTTGATATCGTCTTTGAGGTTGCACGTGACGTAGTTGTATGTCATGTCGGCTACCTTCTGCTCGTCGCCGCTGACGTCCGAGCCCATGTGTCCCATGATAAAGCCGCACAGTATGGCCAGAAGACCGGCGCCGATCGAGTGCGACGTGTTCCATATCGACATCTTGGTGGCCAGCTCCTGCGGCGGTATCCAGTGCGAGAGCAGTCGTGCGCAGGGCGGGAAGCCGCTGCCCTGGAAGATGTTGTTGAGAACGAGCAGCACGCCGAAGAGGATGATGAGAGTGTGTGGCGCTACGCCGATGTCGATTCCCAGAATCGACGGCGCGAAGCCGAATGCGAAGCTGGCCAGTGCGCAGAGCAGCAGGCCGAGCGACATGTGATAGCGTGCATTCATGCGGTCGGCTATCAGACCGTTGACGAAACGCGACAGACCGTAGACGAGTCCCACCACGGCCAGAATGATACCGAAGCTCGTGTTGGAGATGCCGTACTCGGCCGCAAGACCGGGCATGGCGAACGAGAAGTTCTTTCTGACGAAGTAGAACAGCGCATAACCGATCATCGTCACGACGATAGTTCGCGTCTGCCAGTAATTGAACAGTTTCTTTTGATTAGCGTCCATTGTAGTATGTTAAAATAGTTTGCTGTCGCACATCTTTTCCGCATCTCGGCATAGCCCGGCGGCCGTAGCGACGACCGCCGTATCCGCCTGCCGGAGGCGATATGCCGCCCCGGCCGGCAGAGGCTCCCGATGCTGCTGCGCGGCGGATTATACCTGCCACAGTCCGCCCCGGCCGAAGAGCAGCTCCGTGAACTTCTCCATAAGGCCGCAGCGGAAGATGATGTCGACGGACGTGATGCGGCTGCGCATGTAGGGAATGTATCCGAACGTGTCGCGCAGACGCTCGCGCGTTACGCCGATCATCTCCGGCTCGTAGGGGGCGCCGACGGCTTTCAGGTCGGCGTATACCTCTTCGAAGGGTATTATCTGGCGACGGATCTTCTCTCTTAGCTGCGGCCACTTGTCTTTGAGCAGCGTAAGCTGTCGGCGCAGACCCTCGCTGTCGACATACTTGTCGCGCGTCTCCTTTATGGCGCGTGCCGTATGTCCGGGTTTTCCGGCAAAGATACGCAAAATATCCTGTTCGACATCATCCCAGGGCTTCCAATTTGCCACGGCGCGATCGATGTCGAGCTCTTCGAGCGGCTCTTTGAGCAGCAGCTCTATGGCGGCGGTCGAGATCAGAGTACCTATGCCGACCTTGAATCCGTGCGATACGTGCTTGCCCTCGAAGCAGAGATTCTCCATGTCCCAGCAGTGTGAGAACTGGTGTTCGGCGCCCGATGCGGGGCGGCTCGACTGCATGGCCTGCATGGCGAATCCCGACATTATCAGACCCTCGCCCAGAGCCTCGGTCATATCGACGTCGCCCGCGAATACGGCATCGGGAGCCGAGAGCGATTCGCGAAGACCGTTCTGCACCAGATCCCACGAGAAGGGGTCGATCGCCTCCGAACCGATAGCGTCCGATATCATCCAGTCGGCGCCGGCGGGTATCTTGGCTATAAGATCGGCATAGCCCGACGCGGCCAGCTCCTTGGGCGCTTCGGCGGCTATGGTGGGGTCGAAGATAAAGCCGTAGGGTGCGGGGCAGTCGAAGGTCTGCTTGTTGCCGTCGAGCGTTATCGAGGCGCCGTAGGCGGTGTATCCGTCCATCGAGACTGCCGTGCCTACGCACATATAATGGCGCGAGCAGCGGTGCGATACGAGCTTGGTAAGGTCGTTTATCACGCCCGAACCTACGGCGACGGCAATCGCGTCGGTAGCCGAGAGCACCTCTTCCAGCTGTTCGACATAACGCCAGTGGGCATAGAGCTCGGGGTCGCGGAATATGTGCGGCGCATGCTGCTCGACACCCGCCTCGCGCAGCGACTGCTCGACCTGAGCGCCCGCTACGCGCCATGTATTTTCGTCGGCCACGATAACGGCCTTTTTCTCGGGGAATAACTTCTTAAACATCTCGCCGGTACGAGATACTACGCCGCGACCGATATATATATCCCGGGTATCGGTCGTGCGTGTCAGTGCTTGTTCAACTTTGTTCATATACCTTGTTACAATGTAAAGTCTGTTGTGCGCCGCCGGCTTCGCGCGACGACGAATTGGTTGCGGGCGCGGCGGTCAAACCGCGCCTGCAAAAAGTATCGGAGCCCCCTCCGTGCGTATCAATACGCGGGTGGCGTGGCCGACGAATAGTCGCTGTTGGTCGAGAACTTGTCGCACTCGTAGCGGCGGCCGAAGGGGTCGGTCGCGACGACCTTGACCTGTGCCGACGGATCTTTGAGCGTATATTTGTAGAGGTGGAAACACTTGGTGCAGTAGTTGCTGCGTGTGCCGCCGTTGTAGCCGCGTCCGACCACGCCGACGTTGTAGCCTATCGCCCACCAGTCCTGCGACGAGACGTCGGACGGGTTGTCCTGCTTCTTCTCGGCTATGAGGGTCATATCGCCGCTCAGCACGCCGTTCTCATAGAGTTGCACGGTCCAGTTCTTGTCGGCGTTGAAGACGTTGGCCAGAACCGTCTGGCTGCCGTAGCCGAATTGCATCGTCTCGTACTTGCCGCCGCAGGGGGCGTCGCCGCGATACATTCGTATCTGGAAGCTCTCGTCGTTCATCTGCTCGTTGACGCCGCGATAATGCCAGTCGGTAATGGTGTTGCCGTCGATGCGGTATACGGCGAAGCCGTTGGGCGTGCCGTCGCCGTTGAGGTTGGAGTACCACCATGCGCCGCAGACGGCACCGTGGATATGCTCGTACATGTTCTCGGAGTAGATGTAGTTGCGGCCGTAGTGCGTGTGGCCGGCCATTATATGCACCTCCTTGAACTCTTTGAGCAGGTTCAGGACGTTCTGTACGTTCTGCGTGTTGGCGTTTACAAGCGGAATATGTACGCAGAAGATGAGGAGCTTGTCCTTGTCGACATACGACAGATCCTGACGCAGCCATTCGAGCTGCTCGTCGGTAAAGGCGCGGTCGTAGGAGCCCGACGAGTTGGCCGCCTTGTACTGTATGTCGCGCATGCAGACTATGTGCGCATCGCCGCGGTTCCACGAGTAGTCGATAGGTCCGAATACGAATTCGAACTGGCGCTGGAATGCGAGGTTGAATGTCGACGACTTGTCGTCGGCCGCAACGGGCGCGAAGTTGTTGTCGTGGTTGCCCATGGTCTGGAATATGGGCATGCCGCCGCTGTTGCTCGTACGCATGGCGTTGCGCATGGGCACCATGTTGGTGGTGGTGTTGCGCGTGCCCTCGGTGTATACGATGTCGCCCAGCGTGACGCCGTAGCAGGGGACGTCCGACGCTTCGACCGCCTTCTTGATCTGAGGCATGGTCTCGTTGATGAAGCGCGTGTTGTGGGTTACGTCCTTCGACTGGGGATCGGCCAGACAGAAGAGATTGAAGCTCTTCTGCGGAGCCGCGAGGCGCGTGAGGGTGAAGTCGTATCTCTCGACCTTGTTTTTGAGCGTCTGGTAGAAGCGCGGGCCGCCGTTGTCGACGGGAACTTCGCAATCGGCGGGGATCGAGTAGAAGACGTACACGGCGTCGCCGCTGCGCTTGAACTGGTACTCGCCGTTCTTGTCGGTAACGGTCGCTGTGAAGCCGTCACTGACAACAACGCCCTCCATGCGGTTGCCGTTCGTGTCGGTGATAAGGCCGTAGATGTCGTTATCCGGTTCGACAGGAGTTATCATCGTAGGCGACGACGAGCCCTTGTCGTCGCTCGAACACGAGCTCAGAAGCGTGCCCAGTATCGTCAGAAAGAGTAATATTCGTTTCATGGTTGTTTTGTTTTAAGCGGTTTGTCGGAAAATCTGCCGCCGAAGAGGGGTGCGAACCCCTCTTCACGGCAAATCATCGTCAACGACCCTCCCAGAGAACGTTCTGTGTGAGGTTGGTGTTGATCTGCAAGGTCGTATAGGGTATGGGGCGCAGATACTTGGCCTCCTCCCAGTAACGCTCCTTGATATACATCAGACGTCCGTGGTCGCCCTCTTCGAGGCGGAACTGACCCTCGCCGAGGTTGATATACGTCACGCCCGTCTCGCTGCCTATGTCCTTCTTCTCGGCTACGACGCATACGTCGTTGATGCCGTCGCCGTTGAGGTCGATCGGGGTTTTCAGCGCGGGAACATAGATGCCGTACCACTGCTTGACGGCCTTGTGGCCGAGATGCCAGCGCAGAAGGTCGAACCAGCGGTTGGTATGCGTGTCGCCCTCCGAGATAAGCTCGATAGAGCGCTCGCGGCGCACTTCGAGGATATCCTTGTCGGAGATCTTCGAGCCGTCCAGCTGTGCGTAGTAGTCGGCCAGATAGTTGTCGGCAGTCGCGGGGCGGTCGCCGTTGACGCCGCTGCGCTCTCTGAGCAGACGTATCGTGCGGTCCCACACGTCGTCGGTCATCTCGCCCAGCTCGGCCTTGGCCTCGGCATAGTTCAGAAGCACCTCGGCGTAGCGCATTATGGGCAGCGAGTTGTTAGAGATCTTAGAGGCCTCGTATGCCTCGTTGTCGATGTTCCACTTGATGATCTGGTAGCCGGTGCCGGTAACGGCGAAGTTAGGAGCCGTCGGCACGAGCAGACCTGCCTTGTTGTACTTCCTGTACTCGGGCGAGATTACGGTCTGCGCCAGACGGTAGTCGCGGTCGGCGAATACCTCGGCGTACTGCATCGATTTCCAGTCGGCGTCGTCGGTTACGCGCGAGCCGTCGGTTTTGAGATACATCGCCACGAAGTCCGAATCGAGCGACCAGCCCTGACCCATCGAGCCCGAGCAGAAGTACCATGTCACGTTGTGCCATACGTTGAGTCCGTCGTTGTACTCGCGTGCCCACAGCACCTCCTGATGATTGATCGCCTCGTTGATGAACAGGCTGCGGTATACCGATTTGCGGTCGGCCGCCGAGATGCCCGTGGCCAGCGAGAAGGGGCTCTTCTCCATAAGCTCCTCGCAGGCGTCGCAGGCTGCGCGCAGGAACTCCTCCGACGAGGTGTACTCCGACGACCATGCCAGACCCGTCGACGGGTCGACGCTGTGGTACTTGCGGAATGTACCCTCCCACAGGCAGAACTTGGCCTTGACGAAGAGAGCCACGTAGCGGTTGATCTTCGATACTTTCAGATACTGCGAGTCGGTCGACACGTGCTCGGCGGCGAAGTCGAGGTCTTCGAGGATCTTCTCGCAGACATACTCGCGCGAGTCGCGTGCCTTGTAGAGACCCTCGTCGTCGGGCTCGATCACGTAGTCGTAGTAGGGAACGGCACCGAAGAGCTGCACCTTGGTAAAGTAGTGCCATGCACGCCAGAAGCGGGCTACACCCTCGTAGTGGTCGTACACCTCCTCGCTCAGACCCGGCACGTTGCGGAAGTTGTCGAGGAAATACTCGATGTTGTAGATGAAGTTCCAGTCGTCCTTGCCCCACGAGCCCTGCTGCGACGAGGTCCATGCCGTTTGCAGGAAGTCGTTCTGGTTACGCGCCTGAATGATGTCGCTGTAACTGTCGTAGGAGTAGGCTATCGTGCCTTCGCCCGGGGTGTAGGATTCGAGAAAACCGTTGGTGTACTGTTCCAACGCATCGCGGTTTTTCCAGTATGTAGTGGCGTCGACGGATGCGGGATCGTGACGCTCCATCCACTTTTCGCATCCGCTCGCCGCTACCGCTATCGCGGCCGCCATTAAATATATTATTCTTTTCATAGAGTCCCTTATTAGAATGTTATGTTAAGGCCGATCGTATACGAGCGCAGCATCGGATAACCCTCGCCGTCGCCCGAGTTATCGCCGCCTCGCGTCTCCTGAATATCCTTGTCGCCCGGAGTGATGCCCTCGGGGTCGAAGTTCTTCGCATGCTTGTTGAGCGGAGAGAATGTCAGCAGGTTCTCGCCCGAGACATATATCTTCAAGTTCTGCAAGCCGATCTTCTTTACGACATCCTTGGGAAGCGTGTAGTCGACCGTAAGGTTTTTAAGACGTATGTAGCGTGCCTTTTGCAGGAAGTGGGTGTTGGGCGTTGCGAACAGACCGCCCGAAGCCGATCCCTGATAACCCGTCAGACGAGGCCAGTATGCGCCCGTGTCGGGGTTGTCGTCGGTGTAGCGCTCCGCGTGCCACGGCAGTGCCATAGAGTATGGACGGCCGTACTGGCCCCAGAAGTAGTTCGACTCCTTGGCGGGGTACCAGTCGCGTTGTCCTACGCCCTGCCACAGCATGCTGAATCCGAGTCCGTTCCAGTTGAAGCCGGCCTGAATCGAGTAGCAGTAGCGCGGCGTGGTGTTGCCTATCACGCGCAGATCGCCGTGGTCGTAGATCGTGTTGGCGCCGTTGTTGATCGCGCCGTCGTCGTTGAGATCGACCAGACGCAGGTCGCCGGCGCGGAACACCTGGTTGCCGTTGGCGAACTTCGAGTAGTCGAGCGTGGCGGCTTCGGCGTCGGTCTCGAACAGCCCGTCGGCCGTATAGCCCCATATCTCGCCCAGCGTCATGCCCTCGTAGTAGTTGTTGGTGTAGTTGGTGGGCAGGGTGCCGGTCTTAGAAGTGTAGCGGTTGAGCTTCGAGGTGCTGTCCCAGAACATGGCCTTGATGTTGTACGAGAAGGGCTTGCTGCCCGCCATGAACGAGTCGCGCCATGAAACCGAGATCTCGTAACCGTTGGTCTCCATGTCGGCATAGTTGCCCTTGGGCACGCTCTGTCCGAACACGGCCGGAAGCTCCGGACCGGTAACGTACATGTCGTTGGTGTAGGTGCGGTAGGCGTCGGCGACGATATTCAGACGGCCGTTCAGCGCCTCGAAGTCGATACCGATGTCGTACTTGGTGGCCATCTCCCACGTCAGACCCGACGGTATCAGTGCCGGAGCCTTCGTATAGGTCATGAAGGCGCCGTTGCTCAGCACCGTGCTTGTCTTGATATCCATGACCTGCTCGAACTCGTAGTACTTGTTCAGCAGACCGTTGGCCGACTGACCGGCCGACAAACGTATTTTCAGGTTGTCGAGCCAGCTTCTGGCGCCCTCCATGAAAGGCTCCTCTGATATGCGCCAGCCGAACGATCCCGAGGGAGCGAAGGCCCAGCGCTCGTTAGACATGAGCTTCGAACATCCGTCGTAACGTCCCGAGAACTCGAACAGATAGCGGCTCTTGTAGCCGTAGCTCAGGCGGAAGAATGCGCCGACCATACCCCAGTCGTAAGAGCCGTTGTCCTTGTACATCATCGTCTCGCTGTTGGTCGACATGCTCGGATTGGGTTTGTCGGGATCCGATATGCCGTAGCGCTCCATTGCGCGCGAGTTATAGACGATGTTGTCGATGCTCCAACCGGCCATAGCCGAAAAGTTGTGGTCTTCGCCCAGACGCGGTGTCCACGTCAGCGTGGCGTCGCCCATGATGTTGTCGCGGTCGTAGGTGCGCTCCTCGAATTTCGAGTCGGCGACCTGCTGGCCGGTCATGCCCGGGCCGTTCGAGTAGATGCTCGGGTAGATGAGTATCTCGCGCAGAGTGTGGTTGTAGTAGTAGCCCAAGGTACCTTTGGCCGTCAGGACGTCCTTTATCAGGTCGATAGTAAGCGAGGTCTTGTTGCGGAAGTCGAACTTGTGGTCGCGGCGCCAGTTGTTGCCCTCGACGAAGCCTGCGTAGCCGGTGTATACGGCGGTCTGAGTCCATGAGCCGTCGGGGTTGTAGGGCATGGTCATCGGGTAGCCCTGATGCGCGATCATACGCACGGGGGTCATGGTGTTGTTGATGCCGGTGTGTCCCTGCGGCTGGTTCGAGTGGCGGTAGTAGAAGGTCGTGGTGTTGTCGAGCCGCAGCCACGGACGCACCTTGACCGTGCCTCGTGCCGTGACGTTGTACTGGTCGTAGTACTCGTTACCTTCCTTGTACATACCGTCCTGATAGAAGTAACGGCCGTTGACATAGTAGGTAGCCTTGTCGCCCCCCCCCTGTACGGTCACGGAGTGGGTGTGTCCCAGGGCCACGTCGCGGTAGAACAGGTCGTACCAGTTGGTGTTGCCGAAGTACTCGTAGCGGCCGCTGCCGGGGTTGATTCTCCACTTCTCGAACGAGGGGTCGGCGTTACGGCGTGCCAGCTCGTCGTACCACTGGCGCGAGAACTTGAACACGTTGTTGATATTGGCCGGATCGCTGCCGGCTCGGTTGATATACGATTCGAGGAACGAGGTGGTCCAGTCGTAACCGTTGGTTACCATTTGGGGAGTCGTCGTGCGCTGGTATAGCGAGAACGAACCGTTATAGCTGATCTTGGCCGAGCCCTTGTCGGGGTTCTTGGTTGTGACGAGCACCACGCCGAATGTACCGCGTACACCGTATACGGCTGTCGACGAAGCGTCTTTGAGCACCGTGAAGCTCTCGATATCCTCGGGGTTGACCGTTTCGAGCGCCTGCTCCACGCCGTCGACCAGTACCAGAGCGTCGCCGCCCATGCCGATCGAGGTTACGTTACCGCGGATGCGCATCGTCGCGCCGCGGTTGGGCTTGCCGTCCGAGAATGATACGGTCATGCCGGGGATTGCGCCCTGCAACGAGCGTGCGGCATTCTGGTACTGTCCCAGACGTCCGTCGAGCTTGTCGGCCGACAGAGTCTCGACGGCGCCGATTATGTCGCGGCGCTTCTGTACGCCGTAACCCACGACGACTACCTCCTCCAACGAGGTGTTGTCCTCCGTCATTACGATGTCGATTACCGAGCGGTTGTCGATATCGACGAGTTGCGGCTTGAAGCCGAGGAAGTTGAACTGCAACTTCTGATCGGCTGCGGCCTTGATCTGATAATTACCGGCCGCATCGGTCGACGTACCGATCGATGTTCCCGGCACCGATACCGCAACGCCGATCATCGGGTTTCCTGTTTCGTCCTTTACCGTACCCTTAACGGCGCTCTGAGCCATTGCTGCCACCGAGAAGGTTGTAAAGAGAAGCAAGAGCACGAATGATCGCAGCCGCAGGCGCATGCCCGAGCCCGTGGTTGCCGACCGTGTTTTAGAGTAACATTGTTTCATTTTACAACAGTTTAAGTTTTTGTTCGGATTCGCCCGAGTCGTCATGCCTGCAATATAATATATAGGTATGCGCCTTGCGCTTCGGGCGTGTGTAAGTCGTAATCGCGAACAAGAGTATCCTTTCGAGGATTGAAAACAGTTTGTTAAGTGATTTTTTGGATTGTTTTTAAAATTTTTAGTTATTAGTTCCGGGTTTGTTTCTGTGTCTATCGTTCTAAATTTATTTCAAAGGTATGTCATATTTTCAAAAGTTCAAAATAAAATACGATCAAAATGATATTGAAAAGTAAAATGATTTTTGCTTTTCGTTTCGTTTTTCGGTGCTTTTGCTTGCGATTCATGGGAAAAGGGCGTATTTGCGAAAAACGTATGCAATGCGAATTAAATAAAAAAAATGTTTAGGAAATGTTGCGCGATAAACGAAAAGTTTATATATTTGTATCCGTAAGTCGTAACGACCTTTCTCTTGGTGCTGCGTGCGGAGCCGATTAGTCGGACTGTCTCGGGAGCAGAAGCGGACGGGTCGAGCAAGCGGACGTTTCCGTCGTGTCGGGTGCAGGCCGGGTAAACCCGGACGATACCGGGGCGAAGGAGAGGGATGCGGATGCGAACATATCTTTTTAGGGGAGGAGGCGCCGCCGGCGCGTTCCGAATTGCTATTTTTAATAGTTAACTCTAAATCAAAGAACTTTTATGAAAAGATTATTAATGTTGTTCGCTGCGGCATCGTTGCTGTCGGTCGGCTGTACTTCGGACGACGATACGGCAAACGTGGTCAAGCGAGACACCGATGAGGTAAATCTGGCCTATGCCGACGGTTCGACCTCGCAGATAACGGTGCGTTACGACGGCCGGTGGGAGGCTGAGGTCTCGACCGGTTGCGACTGGCTCACTCTGTCTACCGACGGTGTCGAGCCCGCCGCGAGCATATCGAGCGTCGGTAACGGAACCGATTATCAATATTTGAGCATAACCGCCGAGCGTAATACGGGCGATGCCCGCTCGGCTGTGGTGTATCTGCGCGAGAGCGGCTCGCAGCAGGCGTTGGAGATCGCCGTAGGTCAGGATGCCGGCATATTCGAGGTGTCGAAGCCCGAGCTGCGCGGCGACATCAAGCAGAATGTCGAGAGCTCGGCCTACATCGTCGTGCCATACTTGAAGGCTATCGGCGGCGAGAGCGTCGTTATCGAGACCGTTCTGTCGGGCGTCTCGGCCGGTCTGGCTGTCGAGTCGCCGTGGACGACCGCTATCGAGAAGGAGGGCGACGGTCAGCTGACCCTGCCGCTGACCGGTACGGCTCAGGATATGGGATCGTTGGAGGTAGCGCTCAAAGTGACTATCGACGGCAAGGTCGTTTACGATGGTGCGCTCAATGCGAGCGTCGTGAACGATAACTTCATTTGGAGCTTCGGCTTCGACAAGCTGCTGTACGGTGCCGACCAGATGCACAATCTGCCCGGCTACATCCCGGGGGGGGCTCAGATAGATATTACCGAGGGTGTCGACTGGACGGCCACGACGGGCGATGCTCCCGGCTCGACCACGACCGACGGCGTGAAGGATGCCTTCAAGGGCAATGACACAGCTACGACCGACACGTCGAAGGCATATCAGGACTACTACAACGCACGCGATCTGATCGGCTGGTCGGGCTGCCGCTGCTACGAGCATCCGGGTTACTTCAAGATGGGTACCGGCTCTAACAACGGCTGGATACAGACTCCGGCCATGGGTAAGGTGTCGTCCTTGTCGGCGGCGCAGGATATAGTCGTGTCGTTCGACGCGGCCATGTGGACAGGTTCGGCTGAGCCCATTCTCTTCGAGGTGGTTGGTGCCGGCGAGCTTATGGGCAACGGCAGCGTGACCCCGGAGGTCAACAGCAGCTGGAAGAGCGCCAAGTGGACAACGTTTACCTTCACTGTGAAGGGCGCTACGAGCGCTACGGCGTTCAAGTGGTCGACGGAGGCTACCGACGGCGGCGGCCGCTTCTTCCTAGACAACATTAAGGTCATGGGATCGGCCTCGATCGTCGAGCGCACCGAGCCTCTCGACACTCCTCAGAACTTCACGGCTGCGGTCGAGGGTACGACCGTAACGCTCGCGTGGGACAAGGTCGAGGGTGCTGACAACTATCGTCTGACGATTGCCGCAGCCACGCAGCCCGACTTCGTGAAGAGCGTCGATACTTCGGCCAATACGTTGAAGATTACGCGTCTGCAAGAGGGTACGACATACAATATCACGCTTACGGCGGTCTACTCGGCCGACGAGAAGTGGAACTCGGAGGCTGTCGCTGTCGAGGCGGTAACCGAGGGCGGTGTGAAGATAGACCCGCTGACGGCTCCTTCGGTCAAGCTTTACGAGAAGACTCACGGCTATGCCGTCATCGAGTGGTCTTACGACGAGAAGGCGCTGGCCGAGCAGGAGCTGGGTGCGGCCGATCTCGTGGACTTCCGCTTGAAGGATGCTGCGGGCAACGTTATCGAGGGACGCTCGCTCGAAAATTACAACCTCTTCGCCTTTGCGCGCTACAAGCATATGCGCTTCGTATATGCCGGTCTGAACCCCGGCACGAAGTATCGCATCGAGATGCGCCGCCGCATTGTCGAGGATAATCTCGACAAGTATCTCGACTCGGAGTGGGTGGGTGTCGACGTTACGACCGACGCCGCTCCCGACCGTTCGGGCTGGTTGTTCTTCGCCGATTTCGAGAACTTCCCCTACGGCGCACAGCCCATTACGTGCGCCTACGGAACGAACATCGATGCCGGTGTTACGGACTACACGTCGCAGATCATTCTGGGCAGCGGCGCCAGCAAGAACACCGTCTACAATCCTTCGCGCGTGACGGGCAACGAGGGCTATGCCGCGACCTACTTCCCGCAGTGGAGCTACGAGGATGTGAGCGGCAACGCTGCCGACGGCAAGACGTATAACGTGGCTCTGGCCGGCGGCGTGATGAAGTTCGGCGGCGGCTCGAAGCCTGCTCATATCTGGCTTCCGGCGGTCGACCATACCGGCGACGTGATCTTCGAGATCGATGCCATGCCCTACTACGAGCCGTCGAATACGAAAGACGAGGCTACGAACGGCAACATGCAGGAGAACTGCGCCGCCGAGAACGGCAAGACGTTCCATGTGGCTATCGTCGAGGGCGAAGGCGCTATCGTCGAGGTCGACGGTGCTGCCGTTGCCGCAACCGACGATGCCGAGCTGACGAACGTACTCGCGCGCGATATGTTCGGCGGCACGGGTGCCGAGGCCATGAAGCGCTACGAGATGACTCACCACACGGTGAAGATCACGGGTATAACTCCCGCGACCCGTATCAAGGTCTACACGGCCGGCTCGGGCAACAACCCGCGCATGTGGGCGGATAACATGGGTATCCGCATCGCGCGATAACGCGGCATACGCCTATATATAGGGGCTGCCGGACTTTATGTCCGGCAGCTCTTTTTATTGTCGGGGACTGTATGCGATGACGGCGCCGCTTCTCTCTGCGATGCTCTGGTTGCCGGTGGGCGGGGTTTCGGTATAATGTTGTGTCGTGTGCCGGTTGTATGTCGATTCTGGTGTGCCTCGCGTTATCGCGGCGTGGGCGGAATGGGGCGGCTTCGTGTCCGGTTCGGCATCGGGCTCGGCGGCCGGTGTGGCCGGAACGGCAGTCGGGCGTATATGTCCGGCGAGTATCGGCTGTATAAAAAAACGGATGCCGACGGGCAGCATCTTCTGCTCCCGTCGGCATCTATTGCAGGGGCGGTAGGGTCCGCCCCGTGTATGCGGCTGTTAGAGGGCTTTGCCGTCCGAGCCGAGAACCTCCTTGATCTTGTGGATGTAGAGCTTCTTCATGTTGTCGCGAGCGGGACCCAGATACTTGCGCGGGTCGAACTCGGCGGGCTTGTTGGCGAATACCTCGCGGATTGCGGCGGTCATGGCAAGACGCGAATCCGAGTCGATGTTGATCTTGCATACGGCGCTCTTGGCGGCCTGACGAAGCTGCTCCTCGGGGATACCGACGGCGGCCTTCAACGCACCTCCGTACTTGTTGATCGTCTCGACCTCCTCCTGGGGAACCGACGACGAGCCGTGCAGAACGATCGGGAAGCCGGGCAGCTCCTTCTCGATTGCGGCCAGTACGTCGAATGCCAGAGGCGGCGGTACCAGACGGCCGGTCTGGGGATCTACGGTGCACTGCTCGGGCGTGAACTTGAACGCGCCGTGCGACGTGCCGATAGAGATCGCCAGCGAGTCGACGCCGGTCTTGGTAACGAAGTCCACGACCTCTTCGGGCTTGGTATAGTGGCTTACCTCGGAAGCTACCTCGTCCTCGACACCGGCCAGCACGCCCAGCTCGCCCTCGACCGTGACGTCGTACTGGTGGGCATACTCGACGACCTTGCGCGTGAGGGCGACATTCTCGTCATAGGGCAGGGCCGAACCGTCGATCATTACCGACGAGAAGCCCATGTCGACGCAGCTCTTGCACAGCTCGAAGCTGTCGCCGTGGTCGAGATGCAGGACGATCTGCGGCTTCTCCCAGCCCAGCTCCTTGGCATACTCGACGGCACCCTCGGCCATGTAGCGCAGCAGCGTCTGGTTGGCGTAGTTGCGCGCACCCTTCGATACTTGCAGAATCACGGGCGACTTGGTCTCGGCCGAAGCCATGATGATCGCCTGCAACTGCTCCATGTTGTTGAAATTGAATGCCGGAATCGCGTAACCTCCGTCAATGGCCTTCTTGAACATCTCTTTGGTGTTCACAAGACCCAACTCTTTGTAAGATACCATAATGCGATAAATTTATGATGTTTGTAAAATTCCCTTGAAAGGAGTGATTCTCAAAAACCGCACAAAGATACTAAATATTATTAAAAACCGCAATTTCATGCAACGTTTTAAGCTCGTTATCAGCATGCGGCACAAGATGCGGCGCCGGCTCGGACGCTGCGGCCGTGCCGCTGCGATGTAATGCCTGTCTCGTCGCGACGGCAGCGGGCGGCGAGAAGTTGGTGCAGACTGCGATGTCTGAAATCGGAACTGACCGGTCGACGGCGGCTGCGCCGTGCCGTAAGGCCGATCCCCAGCAACCCGTCCGTCGGAAATTATCTATACAACTTTGGATTAATAAGTTGCATATATTTTTCAAAAAAAGATCTTTTCGCCGCATGGAGTGTATTTATGTCGACTATTTTATTGCATATCTCAATATAATTTAGGATATTTGCTATTGCAATGCCCCCTAAGAGTTGCTTTTTACAAAAACATTACATATCTTTGTGAAGTCCCTTTGATAAGGGAATGGCATAATTGATAGAGGTGTTTTAGCTTTAACTTTGCCAGAAATCTGGAACTTTCGACGCGTGAAGGTAAGCAGGCACTCTGCCGATTGTCATGTATATATACATGATATCATCGGTCTGGGGCATTGTTTATTTCACGCAGGCATTCCAGAGCCACTGGCAAGTAAACGATTCGGCTCCACACTTTTTCATTGATCCGGCATGATCCGGCATATTATTATCTGCAACAGCGTTTCGCAATAATATGCAGGCGGCCGATAGCTCGTATGCAGACTAACGTCGGAGCGGATGCAATGCAGGGGCGTCGATTCGTTTCATGGCTTAGGAATATCATCGTATCGGGTGTCCGGCAGCTCTTGTAGCCGTGCGGATGTCGACATTTTATGTAATCGATGGCTAATCGGCCGGCGGACTGCGCCGAGTCATGGCAACGGTGCCCGAAGGGCATGTTACCGCCGGATAGGATTCATAGCCTGATATGTCAGGTCTGCACCGAGCTGGACGAAAGGTGTCGAGAAGAAATTTTATTTGCAAGCCGGTGCGGAATCGAATACGCTCTGGCAGCGCCGGGTAGAAAAGATGCTCGGTATGGAGTAGCTGTCAAGACGGGCTTGATGCAGAAAAACCGTTCGGGAAGCGCTGCGGCAGAAAAGGTGATGGACATGGAGTCTCGTGAAGACGGGCCTGATGCAGAAAAACCGTTCGGCCAGCGCTGGGGTAGATAGGATGCCGGAAGCGGTTCGATGTTTTCCGTCGGGCGGGAGCATAAACCGCGAGCGGACTATGTCGAGGCTTGAAAACTGCCCCCCCCCGGCAGGAATCGTTCTCGTCGAGCCGGTGCGGAACGGAAGGTGTCCGGAACTATGCGAGGCTGGGGGTAGGTGCATGTATATCGCCTCGGCCTTGCCTGCGGCGGGGTGCGGCGGGATATTCCGGAATGCGGGAAGCTCGGTTCGGAGCGGCCGTTTTATCGGCCTGAATATAACAGGTTATGGCGCAGGGTGGTCTCGTTTGGGTTTTCTTATGAAAATACCTGCGTTATACGAAACATACTTTTTTTGATCCGACCGAGGCAGAACACTTGCTCACAGTCGGCCCGATGGGGAGTAATTCTCGTCGGGTTTTTATTTAGAATATGTTTGCCTGCGAGTTCCGACTGCGGGGCGTTGTGCTGCGGTCAACGGCAGCCTATGTCGTTCCGGCCGGCGATGTCGAAAGAGCGGACGGAGCGGACGAGGCGCCGGTCAGATCTCCACGAGTTTGTTTTTGATCGCATATACCACCAGATCGGCCGTATTGCGGCATCCGGTCTTTTCGAGGATGTTGGCGCGGTGCTTGTCGACCGTGCGCTTCGATATGAAGAGGCGGTCGGCGATCTGCTGGTTCGACAAGCCCTGACATACGCAGGCGAGTATCTCTATCTCGCGTGCCGACAGACTCTCCTCGTCCTCGCATACGGCGACCGAGTGCATGCGTCCGGCCAGCGAGTCGAGCAGCGTGCGGCTGAAATAGCTGTCTCCGGCATATACCGTCTCCACCGCGGCAACCACGTCGGCTATGTCGGAGTCCTTCAAAAGAAAGCCCGATGCGCCGCACTCCATCATGCGCGTGTAGTACTGCTCGTCGCCGTACATCGACAACGTTATTATCCTCAGCTCGGGACGCATGGCCAAAGCCCTGCGCGAAGTCTCGCCGCCGTCGATGCCGGGCATCGATATATCCATGAAGACGACATCGACGGCCAGTGTCGGCAGAGCGGCCAGAAACTCCTCGCCGCTGCCCATGTCGGCCACCACTTCGAAGCCTTCTTGGCGCGAGAGCAGTCCGCGCAGACCGCTGCGGAACAGAGTATGGTCGTCGACCAGTGCCAGTCTTATGCGTTCCATTGTTACTTACGGTTTTTGATCTTGTCGCGACGACGCGGCACAGTGAGAATGATCGCGCTGTCGATATTGACCTTCACGCGTGCGTGCATGCCCTCGCCGTCGCGGCTCTCGATGTCGAACGAACCGTTGAGCGAGCCTATGCGCGAATTGATGTTCGACAGTCCCATGCCGCAGTCCATCATCTCGCGCGGTGAGAATCCGCGTCCGTTGTCCGTGAAGTCGAGTTGCAGCACGTCGCCGCAGAGGATGAGCGCCAGCTCGATGCGCGAGCATCCCGAGTGTTTGAGCGAGTTGTTGATAAGCTCGCATACGACGCGGTATAGTATGACTTCGATGTTCGAGTCGAAGCGTTCGGTGCGCAGGTTGGTCTTGAACTCGATAGCCGTCGAGTGCATGGCGCAGCTCTTGTCGATGAAATTCTGTATGCCGCGCGCAAGACCGAAGTTATTGAGCACGTGGGGCGAAAGGTTGTTGGATATCTCCCTGAGCGAGCGTATGGCCTCGTCTATGACATACATCGTGTTGTCGATCAGAGTGCGGCTGTCGCCGCCCTTCTCTGTCGAGAGCGCCGAAAGCGACATCTTGGCCGACGAGAGCAGCGGGCCCAGACCGTCGTGCAGCTCGCGCGAGAAGTCGGCGCGCGACCGCTCCTCGGTGCGCAGCACGGCCGTCATGAGCCGGTTTTCGAGCAGCCGGCGGTTATGGTTTATGCGGTCTATGTATCTTATCAGGACATTTGCGAAGAGCA
>Ga0137307_100275_pt1 | contig 76149 bp, 67 predicted proteins | sample NAcewD2O_March_2_FD_97180 | JGI IMG/M metagenome (GOLD analysis project Ga0137307, IMG submission 97180) | Mouse cecal microbial communities from Vienna, Austria - N-Acetylglucosamine amended D2O_March | ecosystem: Host-associated > Mammals > Digestive system > Large intestine > Cecum | place...
AAAAGGCATGTATGAGTTGACCGCGCAACAGGAAAATATTTGGAATCTACAAAACTATTATGGGGATACTACCATATCAAATATCAGTGGTATATTGAAATTTAAGTCTCGTTTAGATACAGATAGTTTAAAAAAAGCCATAAATATGTATGTACAATATCAGGAAGGCGCAAGGCTTAGATTTCTAAAAAACGGAAGTCTGGTGCAGCAATATGTGGAGGATTATACTCCCTTTGATATACCAATCAAACAATTTGAAAATCTGCCTGAAATGCTTGCATTTGCTAATAAGGAGGCAAGGATACCATATGAATTTGGAAAATCCGGGATAGTATCAGATAAGATGTATCGTTTTACTATCTATGAAACAGCGGATGCTTGTGGAATTATTATACATATGAATCATCTTATATCCGATGCGTGGACTTTAAGCCTTTTTTGCAGAACGGTAATAGAATATTATCAAATGCTGATAATGGGGAAGAAAGCAGATATACAGACGGTTAGTTATATAGATTATATTAAAAAAGAGCAACAGTATTTGGAGTCCGAAAAATATCAAAAAGATGCTGCATATTGGAACAATCGTTTCACGGAGACGCCAGTCCGAAAGCGAATTAAACCAGAGAGTAAGGAAGAGATGGAAATTTCCTCCTTACGTCTGGTGCAAAAAGTATCCAAAGAATGTACAGTAAAGATGCGAGATTTTTGTGATAACAATGGCTATTCCCCAGCAATTTTGTTTGAAAGTGTAATATTCACTTATTTAAGCCGTATCAATGAATCGGAGAAGGAGACAATCATAGGCGTACCAATCTTAAACCGTACTGGAAGAGACAAGCAGATTGCTGGAATGTTTATTTCTACGATGCCACTGGGAATTACAGTTGAGCCAACAGATACTATGTTACAGGTGTGCCAAAAGGTGTCTGCTAGTCATTTTGAAATGTTTCGCCACCAGAGATTTCCGTATAGTACCATACTAAGGCAGGTTAGACAGGCACATGAATTTAAGGGGAATCTGTATGATGTTATGGTGAGTTACCAGAATGCAGTGGTAGGAAAGACTGGCAATCTGGAATACGAAACCCAGTGGCTTAGTAATGGGTACAGTGACATTCCTATGGCATTTCATATTGATGACAGAGACAAGAGTGGTTGCTTTACTGTCAATATGGATGTGCAAGAGAAATTATTTTCCAAAGAGGAGGCTAATTGGCTTCTTCAGCGCATTCTATTTATGGCAGATACTGTGGTAGCAAATGAAAGTATCACAGTGGAAAATATGCCAATAATGTCAGAGCAGGAATACACGAATATTCAAAATAAATTTAATCATACCAAAGTAGCCTATGATGATACATTATGTGCCCATGAGGTGTTTGAACAACAAGCATTGCTTTATGGGGAAAGAACGGCTTTGATTTGTGAAAATCAGATACTTACTTATGGAGAACTGTCCAAAATGTCTGATAAGCTGGCCATGGTTTTGTGCCAAAAAGGGGTAACAAGAGGGGACATTGTTCCGCTGATTTTCACAAGGAGTTTCCATGCGATTGTGGCAATGCTGGGAATTATGAAAGCTGGTGGAGCGTATCTTCCGATAGATTATAAATATCCGAATGATAGAATTTCCTATATGATGGAGGAAGCCTGTGCAAGCATGGTATTATGCTGTGGAATGGAAAGTAGGCGGATTTGTGAAACATTGGGTATTATAGCCCTTCCTTTGGAGGAAATTTGTTATGAAAGTATTTCGGTACAAGCGATAGACAATAAAAATGAGCCGGAAGACACCGCCTATGTCATTTTCACATCCGGTTCCACGGGAAAGCCAAAGGGAACAATGTTAAAGCATAAGGGATTGGTTAATTTTTGTCTTTCTAACGAACTTAGCAAAACTAAAAGCTGCGTTAATATATTGGCTGTTGGCTCTTTTTCGTTTGACATATCCCTTGTGGAAATATTCCTGCCACTGCTTAATGGACTGACAGTAACGCTTGCGTCAGAGGAGCAGGTAAATGATGCAGAAGCTTTGGCGGAGATTATCAGAAATAAAAATATAGATTTGATTCACACAACACCTACCCGATTGGCGTTTTACATGGAATCACAAGATTTTGTGAAAGCTATAGCAAGGATTAAAGTCATTTTAGTTGCAGGAGAAAGTTTGTCATCAGAACTGCACAGTCGGATTTTGAAGGCAACGAAAGCAAAGCTTTTTAATGGTTATGGGCCAACGGAAACTACGATAGGCGCTACTTTTTCCAGAATGGATAATAAACGAAAGGTTACCATTGGAAAACCTATTGCCAATACGCAGATTTATATTGTCAATCAGGAAAATCAGCTTTGTCCTATTGGTGTGGCAGGAGAACTGTGTGTTTCGGGAAATGGAGTAGGGGCAGGTTATTTAAACAGACCGGAGCTGACAGCAGAAAAGTTTGTTCCCAATCCATTTGCTACGGAAGAAAACAGGCATGGAGCAACCATGTACCGTACAGGAGATTTGGCAAGATGGAGAACTGACGGTGAAATTGAATTCTTAGGAAGAATAGATACTCAGGTAAAAATTCGAGGACTTCGTATCGAGTTGGGTGAGATTGAAAGTACGCTTGCAAGTTATCCGGAAGTAGAATTTAGTGCGGTGGCAGATAAGCGGGATGAACAAGGAAGACAGTTTTTAGTTGGATATTATACTGCAAAAAGACAGTTGGATGAGACACAACTAAGAGAGTATCTGGAAGGACAATTGCCGAAATACATGGTTCCAAATTATTTGATGCAATTGAAAACCATACCGGTCAATATCAGTGGAAAAACAGACCGGAAGAATCTCCCTATGCCGGATTTATCTCTTATAGTCACCAAATATATTCCGCCACAGACAGAAATGGAATCACTTCTTTGCAATTTATATGAGCAGGTATTAGGAGTGGGAAAAGTAGGAAGAACAGACCATTTTTTTGAACTTGGAGGAGATTCCCTGACAGCCATGACATTGATAGCTCATCTTGCGGACACTTATAGAGAAGTATCTTTGCAGTGGATATTTGAAAAGCCGGTGGTGGCGGAATTGTGCGAAATGTTGGAGAAACAATTGGAAATCAATCATCAGAAGATAGGAGATGTAGAAAAGCAGGCAAAACATATTTTGGAAAGTAAAAACGAATATGGGAGGTATCAGGAATTTTTGAGCAAGTGTAAAGTGACACAGCAGGGAATATCATTAAAAAAGAATAGCATACCACATCCTGTTGCCAAAGCAGACAAAGAGGGAATGATTCTAACAGGTGCAACCGGATTTTTAGGTGCCCATATTTTGAAGGAATTGTTAGAGCAAAACGAGGATAAAAAAGAAGTGTATTGTCTGGTAAGAGGTGAAACAGAGCTGGGTGCGAGGAAACGCCTGTGCCATGTGATGGAGACGTATTTCGACAAGAATACAGCAGATATTGTAAGTGACGAAAGTGTTATTCATGTAATTGCCGGTGATATCACAGACACTCCCATAGATTGCATCAGACAGACTTTGAAACAATATCCATCTGCTATTACGCAAATACTACATACTGCTGCGCTGGTTAAACACTATGGCGATTATGAGAACTTCTACCATGTTAATGTTGAGGGCACAAAAAACATGCTTGCCGTTGCAGAATCGCTAGGGGCAGAATTTTTGCATATTTCTACCGAGAGTGTGGGGGGATTGTATATAGACATAAGGGAATCTGCACAATATTCCAATGCGGTCAGGGAGTTTACGGAATGGGATGTATACATTGGGCAGAATCTGGACAATGTGTACATCCGCAGTAAATTTGAGGCAGAGTGTCGTGTACTTGACTATATATTAGCAGGTGGACGGGCAAGAATCTTTCGCGTTGGGAATCTTACCAATCGCTACAGTGATGGTAGATTCCAGAATAATTATGCAGAAAATGCTTTTTTAAGGCGTATGCACACATTTTTATCCCTAGGTGCCTATCCTGATGTATTAGCCGGATTACCAGTTGAATTTTCGCCAATCGATGAAACAGCCCGAGCGATTATTACTTTAGCCATGCAAAAAACACACACGATGGAGTGTATATACCATGTAAGCCATAGCCATTCCATAACGCACAAATGCCTGTCAGAGAAGTTTCATGCTATAGGAAAGACCTTGCGTGCAATCTCTGTAGAAGAATTTTTAACACTATTGCAGCCGGGAAATGTGAGTCACGATTATGTAAAAAATAATTTAAATGAAATGATGAAGATGTCTGTCTATTGTCCGATAGTTCCGGTAAATGAAATGACTGGAGATTATTTGAAAGAAATAGGGTTTGTCTGGAGTGAGATAGGGGAGAAGTATTTAAAACGTTATATTGAATATGTGGAAGCATTGGAATTATAGAACAGCCATCATTGCATAGTTAGAAAGGAAGAACAACATGATAAACAGAAATTATTCATTATATGATGTACCAAAGATTGACAGTTTGCGGGAATTGATTGACATGCAAGCAGAACACAACCCACAAAAGAATGTATTCCGGTTCCGGAAAGGAAAAGAAATCTGCGCCATTACTTATAGCGAACTGAAAAAGCAGACGGAGTATCTGGGGACAGAACTGCTTGCAAGAGGTTATGGGGATAAAAAAGTGGCATTATTAGGAGAAAATTCTTATCAGTGGCTGTTGGGATTTTTCTCCATTACAGGGGCGGGAATTGTCGTTGTGCCATTGAATAAGGAATTGTCTGCAAGAGACCTTGCCGTGTTGATAAAAGACAGTGGCTGTGCAGCTTTGATTTATTCTAATACATATGCTGATGTGGCGCAGAAATTAAAGGAAACTTACCTTGCTGAGTATCCGATGGATTATATCAATATGATAGAATATGATGCTATGTTAAAGGCAGGAAAAGAGGCGATTGCAGAGGGCAATACCTCTTACACCAACTATTCGTTAGATGTGGATAAAACCGTGGTTATAGTATATACATCAGGAACAACCGGGGAAAGCAAAGGGGTTATGCTAAGCCAGAAGAATTTTGCAAGAAATACCTATGGAGCATGCTCAAATTTGGAATTGAAAGGGGATACACTGCTTTTGCTTCCGCTGTACCATACTTTTGGTCTTGTAGCAGGGGTATTAATGAACATGTTATATGGCAGAATGATATTTATTAATGGGAGCCTTAGGCATCTTGTGGATGATTTACAGGAAGCAAAACCAACTATATTATTTCTTGTTCCGCTATTTGTAGAAAATTTTTATAAAAATATTTGGAAAGGCATCGAAGAAAAGAATATGACGGATGCTTTAAAAGGCTTGATTCAAAAGAGTAATGAATTGTTGACATCAGGAGTGGATAAAAGACAGGAGTTGTTTGCATCGATACTTGCTTATTTTGGCGGAAAACTTGAGATGATTATTTCTGGTGGAGCTCCATTAAATCCAAAATATCTGCAGGGATTCCGCGATATCGGTATTAATTTATTGAGCGGATATGGTATTACGGAATGTTCGCCGGTGGTTGCCGTAAATCGTAATGAATATTATCGTGACGAAAGCGTAGGACTAGTCATTAACGAATGCCAAGTGCAGATTCGTAATTGCAATGATTGGGATGAAGGAGAAGTCTGGGTGAAGGGTTCTATTATTATGCAGGGATATTATAAACGTGAAGAAGAAACAGCGGCTGTTTTGCAGGATGGATGGTTTAATACGGGAGATTTGGGGCATTTGGATAAGGATGGATTTTTATTTATTACAGGGCGTAAGAAGAATCTAATAATTCTTGCAAATGGAGAGAATGTATCGCCGGAAGAATTAGAAGAAATCATTTGTGATATTCCACTGGTATCGGAATGTGTTGTTAGCGGAAAAGATGATAAAATTCATGCCTGTATTTATCCGAATATGGAACTGGCAGAAACAAGCGGTTTACAGACAATGGAAGAAATCAGAAGGTCTCTTGAGAAGGAAATAGAGGTATGTAACAAAAAGCTTCCGCTTTATAAGCAGATAAAGGAAATCTCTCTTCGTGAGACGGAATTTGAAAAAACCACAACTAAGAAGATTAAGAGAGGAGTTTAGAAGATGTTTGAAAGATTATGTGAGATATTAGAAGAATATGCAGAGATACCAAAAGAAGAAATGAAGCCGGAAAGTGATATTTTAAATGATCTTGGAATGAATTCCCTTGATGTGATGGGAGCTGTAGTGGCAGTACAAGAAGAATTCTCAGTCATTGTGCCGGATAGGATGATATCGTCGTTTAAAACCTTAGAAGATATTGTGATGTTCTTAGAGAAAGAGGTGGGTTAAAGTGAATTGAGAGCAATATTTTTAAAAAATAATATTTATAGAAAGCATATCAGATAGTTTTTAATGGTGTTAGTCAATAAATGTGTTGGTGGAATCTCAAAGTACCACCAGTTGGTAGTTACGAATATCCTTTACGCCATGCCAATAGCAGTTCCAGCTAACTGTGCATAAGGACGAAAACAGTGTATCTTTCATATCATTCGCACATCGGAAAGCGACAGAAAACAAAGCATTATAGCAGTCAATATACGTGGTGGCTACCCCTCGGTAATGGGTATAAGTTTCTTTGATATAAGAGTGCCGACTGTTTACGGTATTGAGATGAAACATTCTCTTGCTCTCTTCATGATTTACATCTACTACCACACAATTGGAAAAATTTCGTAAATATTCAGTCAGATTTGCGTAGACCGTGAGAAAACGTAGATTATGCCATGCATCAAGCCAACCGCTTCGCGGTTGGCTTGATGCTCATAACTATGAAGGAACTGAATAGTTACGATTATTCTTGCAAAAATGAAATAATGACGGATGCTTGCTTTTTTCTAACAACAGGTTTATTAAAAATGTTTACAAACACACTTGACAATACTTCTCTGACGCTAAATACGGATGGTATCGGTATGATGTGCGGTTTGCTTTGCCAGTATATGATGATAAGTGCGGCGAGGTCTGTAGGTACAATATCTTTTTTGCCCGGATGCTGGTGCGCCATGATGCGGATGGGAAAAAGTATCTTTATGACCTGCTGGCAATAAAAAAAGAAACGAGCAACCCGCTTGAGTAAAAACTGTACGGTGAAAACCCATCTCTTTTACAAATGATTGTATCGAAAGGATGGGGTTTTGTCAATAGAAAAACAGGAGAATTTCTGTATACAAAAAATTCCATATTGAGATTGTTATGGGGCATCGGTTAGAAATGACCGGTGTTTTCTTTATTGAATATTCTAATGCTTGAGAGTCACTAATTTAAAACTTCAGAGACACTTATAATTTAACATTTGAGAGCCATCTTAAAGCACTAGATATAGTGTATCTTACTTTGCTTATAGAGTCACTACATATTGTGGTAGCTCTGAAGGACTAAAATATACGCATACCGATGGCTCCGAAGCTTTAAATTAGTGGCTCTCAAGCATTAGAATAATCAATATATATTATTGTGTCGTTAAGCATTGGAAGTATTTTAGGATTGATTATAAAAAATCAAGCGAAATTGACGATGATAGCGCAGTTAGTGTTTCTGCCTTCAATTATGCTTTCGGGGATTATGTTCCCTATTGATTTGTTACCTGATTTTCTTAAAATGACCGGGCGTATTTTCCCCGCTTCCTGTGGATACCGGTTGATGTTGGATAAGGGCTTTTGTCTTGAAAATCTGTGGTATCTAATCCTTGTCTTTTTTATGGCGGTAATTGTATGTGGAATACTTTTGAAGAAACAGAAATCGAAATAAATCATACCAGGCGGTCTCCGGCTATGCCGTTCGGCGTCCGGGAAGCAGTAAAACTTCCGGCATCCGGAGCATGTAAGAAATTTTTGACAAATAGTTACACGGATTGACATATTGTGAGTAGTAAGTAACCTCAAATATTCCGCTATTTTTACATAAAATTGCATAAAATGTCTTAACATGATGGAATTTCAAAATCCGGTCGAAAAGTGGACGGTTTTTACGACGTTTATTTCTTGAACAAAAATTTGCGGAAAATTATAATTGATTTTGCAGACTTTCAGTAAAGAATAGGAGGATTTGAAGAATGGGAGCAATCAGTGTAGCGATAGCCGATGATAATGAGAGAATCGTGGAATTGCTTGGCGACATTATCAGCAATGACAAAGAACTACGGCTGGTGGGAAAGGCGAACAACGGAGAAGATATGTGTACGATTATCAGAGAGAAGCAGCCGGATGTTGTCTTATTGGATCTGATTATGCCAAAGATGGATGGCTTAAGTGTGATGGATCAGATAAATAGAGATAAGAAAATCAGCAAGCATCCTAACTTTATTGTGGTGACGGCGGTGGGGCAGGATCGGATCACCGAGGATGCCTTCAGCAAGGGTGCCCATTACTATGTGATGAAGCCTTTTAAGAATGAGGTTATACTAAATTATATCAAGAGTACGGTTAAGAGAAAATCCATAAGCGGATATTCCAAGACAGAGAATGGAGAGTATCCGGCGGAGCGTGAGGAGGTCAGTCTGGAAACGAAAGTGACTGACATGATCCATGAGATCGGGATACCGGCACACATCAAGGGATATCACTATCTGAGGGATGCGATCATGATGGCTGTAGAGGATATGGACGTATTGAATGCAGTGACAAAGGTACTGTATCCCACGGTGGCAAAGAAGCATCAGACAACTGCCAGCAGGGTGGAGAGGGCGATCCGCCATGCCATTGAGGTGGCCTGGAGCAGGGGCAAATTGGATACGCTGGATGATTTGTTCGGATATACAGTAAGCAACGGAAAGGGCAAGCCTACGAACTCGGAATTTATTGCATTAATTGCCGACACGCTGCGGCTGGAATATAAAAACAGGTAAATCATATCATAAACAGGGTAAATTGTTAAAATATTGTTTAGAAAAACAGGATAACGCTTTATTTTTTGTGAAAAATACGGTACAATATACAAAGTATGAAGGAATGTTGTTTTATTATGGAGGAAAGAATAATGAAAAAGATACTTTTTGCAACTTCAGAGGCAGTACCGTTTATTAAGACCGGCGGACTTGCAGATGTAGCAGGATCGCTGCCGAAGTATTTCGATAAGGAAAACTATGAAGTCCGCGTGATGCTTCCGAAGTATATGTGTATTAAAGAAGAATGGCGCAGCAAATTGGAATATGTAACACATTTTTACATGGATTGGAATTGGAGATCAGAGTACGTAGGAGTTCTGAAGCTGGAACACGAAGGAGTTACGTTCTATTTTATAGATAATGAAGGGTACTTTAACGGATTTGCACCGTACGGAGAGATTTTTGGAGATGTTGAGAAGTTTGCTTTCTTCTCGAAGGCAGTGCTCAGCACACTTCCGCTGATCGGATACAGGCCGGACATCATTCACTGCCACGACTGGCAGACAGGACTTGTTCCGGTATATCTGGATAATTTCCGCTATGGCAATGAATATTTCAGGGGGATCAAGACGATCATGACGATCCACAACCTGAAGTTCCAGGGTACATGGGATACCAAGAGGATTAAGAATATGACAGGGCTTCCGGAGTATTATTTTGTCCCGGACAAGCTCGAGGCATACAAGGATGCCAACTATCTGAAGGGCGGAATTGTCTATGCTGACTGGGTAACAACAGTAAGTAATACATATGCGGAGGAGATTAAGACTCCGTTTTACGGTGAGAAGCTGGACGGCCTTATGAATGCCCGTTCTAACTGCCTGTCCGGAATTGTAAATGGTTTGGATTATACCGATTGGGATCCGGAGACAGATGCAAGGATTGACTATAATTTTACCATTAAGAATTTCAGAAAAGAGAAGGTTAAGAACAAGACTGCACTGCAGAGAGAGCTGGGACTTGCAGAGGATCCCAAGAAGATGATGATTGGTATCGTATCCCGTTTGACAGACCAGAAGGGCTTTGATCTGATCGCATATGTGATGGATGAGCTGTGCCGGGATGAGGTTCAGATCGTAGTTCTTGGCACCGGCGCAGAGCAGTATGAGAATATGTTCCGGCATTTTGCCTGGAAGTATCAGGATAAGGTGTCAGCGAATATTTATTATTCAGACCCGATGTCCCATAAGATCTATGCAAGCTGTGATGCATTCCTGATGCCGTCGCTGTTTGAGCCGTGCGGACTGAGCCAGCTTATGAGCCTGCGCTATGGTACTCTTCCGATTGTCCGTGAAACCGGAGGACTCAAGGATACCGTAGAGCCGTACAATGAGTATGAGAAGACCGGAACAGGCTTTAGCTTTACGAATTACAATGCACATGAGATGCTGAATACGATCCGCTATGCGGAGCAGATTTATTACGACAAGAAGAGAGACTGGAATAAGATGGTAGAGAGGGCTATGGAGAAAGACTTCTCATGGAATAATTCCGCAAGACAGTATGAGGAATTGTACGACAGATTATAGACTGTACCTTAACGGACATTAGCAGTCCGTTAAGTGCAGGATGACGGGAGCTTGTAATGGATGCAAGAATGAGAGAGGCAGTCCGTTACCTGGGTTATGGAGGTCATGCGGTAGATGAACAGACGCTTGCTTTGATAGAGGATTCATTCAGAGAATTAGACAGGGCTGCGGATAGACGTATCATCTATCGCATTTTTGATGTAATTTCGGGGAAAGCAGACAGCCTTGCAATCGGGAAAATGAATATTGTCAGCAGGAACTTAAGGAAGAATCTGAGGGACTGCCATGAGGCGCTGCTTCTTGGGGCTACGCTTGGTATCGGCGTGGATCTGCTGATGAAGCGGTATTCGCTTATGGATATGACCAGGGCGGTGGTGCTGCAGGCGGCCGCGGCCGCGCTTCTGGAGGAGTATCTGGATAGCTGTCAGAAAAAAATTGGTTCCGAGCTGGAGGCTGAGGGTAAATATCTGCGTCCCAGATTCAGTCCCGGATACGGGGATTTTGATATCCGGTATCAGGATATGATGTTGCGGATGCTGCATGCAGACAAGAGTATCGGACTGACGATGACTGACAGTTATATGCTGACGCCGGCAAAGTCGGTGACGGCTGTGATCGGAATCAGCGGGAAGAAGGATAACTGCCCCATGCAGGGCTGCGAGGCCTGCAAAAAGAAAGACTGCATATATCGGAGGAATACATAGATGATAAAGGATAGGCTGGGGAAAGAACTTTTGTTTTTTGACGGAGGCATGGGTACGCTCCTTCAGGAACGGGGGCTAAAGCCGGGGGAGCTTCCGGAGATCTGGAATATAGAGCATACAGAGGAGATATTCGATATCCACAGGAAGTATTTTGAAGCGGGCAGCGACATTGTGCTTGCCAATACCTTTGGCGCAAATGCGCTCAAGTTCCACAGCGATGAGTATGACCTGGAGGATATCGTGACGGCGGCCATCGTAAGCGCCAAGGAAGGGGCGAATTTCGGCGTACATGACGGAAGAGAAGTGTATGTGGCTATGGATGTGGGTCCTACGGGGAAGCTTTTAAAGCCAATGGGAGATCTGTCCTTTGAGGATGCCTATGCGGCCTTTGCAGAAACCATGCGCTATGGGGAAGAGGCCGGGGCAGACCTGATCCATATCGAAACCATGAGCGATACCTACGAGGTGAAGGCGGCGGTATTGGCGGCGAAGGAATGCACAAAGCTTCCGGTATTTGTCACCATGATCTTTGACGAGAAGGGTAAGCTTCTTACCGGCGGGGACGTGCCAAGCGTGACTGCCATGTTAGAGGGGCTTAGGGTGGACGCCCTCGGCATGAACTGCGGTCTGGGACCGGAGCAGATGCTGCCGATCCTTGATGAGGTTATGAAGTATACCTCCCTCCCGGTTATTGTAAAGCCCAATGCGGGGCTTCCGAAGCAGAAGGACGGCATGACCTACTATGATGTGGAACCGGAGGCCTTTGCACAGACCATGAAGAGGGTCGTGGATATGGGAGCCTGCGTGATCGGCGGATGCTGCGGCACCACGCCGGAGCATATCCGTGCCATGACGTCTGCCTGCAGAGAGCTTGCGGTAAAGGAACCGGTAAAGAAGCATCGGACGATCGTTTCTTCCTACGGAAAAGCGGTGGAAATTGCAGATAAGCCGGTGATCATCGGAGAGCGGATCAACCCCACCGGAAAAAAGAAGCTGAAAAAGGCATTAAAAGACCATGACATGGATTATATATTGAAAGAAGCCATCACGCAGCAGGAAAAGGGCGCTCACATTCTGGATGTAAATGTGGGGCTTCCGGATATTAACGAGACGGCGGTGATGGCAGAGACCATAAAGGAGCTTCAGAGCGTTACCAGCCTGCCGCTGCAGATTGATACGGTCAGCATAGAGGCTATGGAGGCCGCCATGCGCATTTACAATGGCAAGCCCATGATCAATTCCGTAAATGGCAAGCAGGAGTCCATGAAGCAGGTATTTCCGCTGATACAGAAATACGGCGGCGTTGTGGTGGGACTTACCATCGATGAGGACGGGATCCCGGATACTGCAGAAGGACGACTGCATATTGCGGAGAAGATTATTGCAGAGGCGGCAAAATACGGAATTGATAAGAAGGATATTGTGATCGATGTGCTTGCTATGACCATCAGCTCCGATGCCGAGGGGGCAAAGACTACCTTAGAGGCGCTGAAGCTGGTCAGGGAGACCTGCGGTGTCAGAACGGTGCTGGGAGTGTCCAATATTTCCTTTGGACTACCCTTCAGACCTGCAATTAATTCCAACTTCTATACCATGGCTATGCAGAACGGATTGAGCGCAGGGATTGTGAATCCTTCCTCGGAGGATATGATGCGCTCCTATGATTCCTTCTGTGCACTGATGGGCTACGATGAGAATTTTGCACATTATATCAAGCAGTATGGAAACCGGACGGCGGAGACGAAAGTGGCAAACGCGCCGGAAGCTTCCGGCATGACGCTGGCGTCGGCCATTGAAAAAGGCTTGAAGGAGGAGGCGCATCAGATCACCGAGAGGCTGGCCGGAGAGATGGAGCCTCTGGATATCATCAATAAGGAACTGGTTCCGGCTCTTGACCGGGTAGGCAAGGGCTTTGAGCAGGGGACTGTATTCCTGCCCCAGCTTTTGATGAGCGCGGAGGCGGCGAAGAATGCCTTTGCGGTGATCAAGGAGCGGTTCACAGGGGAAGGTACCCTGGAGGAAGACCGGGAGAAGGTAATCCTTGCAACAGTAAAAGGGGATATCCATGATATAGGGAAGAATATTGTGAAGGTTCTCCTGGAGAATTACAGCTTTGATGTGATCGATCTGGGAAAGGACGTGCCGCCGGAACGGATCGTGCAGAAAGCGGTAGAGGATGATGTGAAGCTGGTGGGCTTAAGCGCCTTGATGACCACAACAGTGGTCAGTATGGAAGAGACGATAGAGCTGCTTAGAAAAGAAAAGCCGGACTGCCTTGTTATGGTAGGCGGAGCCGTGCTGAATCAGGAATATGCGGACATGATCGGCGCAGATTTTTATGGAAAGGACGCCATGCAGTCTGTCTATTATGCCCAGAAGGTGTTCGGCAGGGAATAGCCGGGATTGATAAAGCCAAATAAGAAAGAAACATATATACATGAAGGAGGAATGTAAGATGATTAGAGGACTGGATACTGAGGTCAAAAGAATCAGGAGAAAGGTATTCAAGGAGGTAGCGGCGTTAGGGTTTAAGGGTTCTCCAGAGACTCTGAACAATGATATGGAGGAGATTCCGTATCTGCTGGTAAACGAGGATTCACCCAGATACAGGGAGAATGTTTACCGCGCCAGGTCAATTGTAAGGGAGCGCCTCCGTCTGGCCATGGGTCTTTCTCTTAGGCCGGAAAACAAGCATGTGCATCTGACAGCGGGAGTGGAGGCGAGCAATATTTCCGATAAGTATTATGAGCCGCCGCTTATGCAGGTAATCCCTTCCGCATGTGAAGCCTGCGAGGAAAAGGGCTATGAGGTCAGCGATATGTGTAAGGGCTGTCTTGCACATCCCTGTATGGAGGTCTGCCCGAAGGGCGCGATTTCATTTGTAAAGGGCAAGTCTTATATCGATCAGGAAAAGTGTATCAAGTGCGGCAAATGCAAATCCGCATGTCCGTACGATGCGATTTCCAAGAAGGAACGTCCCTGCCAGATGGCGTGCGGCGTCGGCGCGATCGATTCGGATAATATGGGAAGAGCGCATATTAATAATGACAAATGCGTATCCTGCGGTATGTGTATGGTAAACTGCCCGTTTGGGGCGATTTCAGATAAATCCCAGATCTTCCAGCTTGCCCGTGCGCTGACAGAGGGCGACGAGATTATTGCAGAGCTGGCTCCGGCATACGTGGGACAGTTTGGAGATAACATTACGCCGAGGAATCTGAAGGCGGCGCTGAAGGAGATGGGCTTCTCCGAGGTATACGAGGTGGCGCTGGGTGCAGATATCGGAGCCATTGCAGAGGCGCACCACTATGTAAATAAGGTTACTACCGGGGAGCTTCCGTTCCTCCTTACCTCCTGCTGTCCGTCCTGGGCAATGCTTGCAAAGATCTACTTCCCAACGCTGGCGGATAAGGTATCCCAGGAGTTGACGCCGATGGTAGCTACTGCCCGCACCATTAAGAAGGAGCATCCGAATGCAAGGGTCGTATTTATCGGGCCCTGTGCGGCAAAGAAGCTGGAGGCCATGAGAAGAACCGTAAGGAGCGACGTGGACTTTGTGGTTACCTATGAGGAGCTGCAGGCCATGTTTGACGCCAAAGGGATCAATCTGGAGGAATTCGAGGCGGAATCTTCCTTCCACGATGCAACCGGAGCGGGAAGAGGCTATGCGGTTGCCGGAGGCGTGGCAGAGGCAATTGAGAAATGTATCAAGGAATACTATCCGGATGTGGATGTCCACATCGAACATGCGGAGGGACTTGCAGAGTGTAAGAAGACACTGATGCTGGCTAAGTCAGGGCGTATGAACGGCTGCCTGATCGAGGGCATGGGCTGTCCGGGCGGCTGCGTGGCAGGCGCCGGAACCAATATTCCGATCCCGAAGGCGCAGAAGAAGATCAAAGACTTTGTGAAGGCATCCTCCAAGCCGATCCCGGCGAAGGAATTAGAGGAGATCGAATTGAAGTAAATATCGATTCATATTTTAAACAGCCGCTGGAACAGACAATTGTTCCAGCGGCTGAGTTATTATTTATGAATACTGAGCGGCTTAGGCTCTTTTATTATAGATAGAACAAATAAATGCAGGAATATATAGATGCAGCCTATTAGACAAAGACGAAAATAGGGATTAGAATGAGTATGTTTAAACTATATGAAATCGTGATTGATACTGGAGATAAGAAGCGGGAATGTTGAGTGCTAAGACAAAGGAACCGATTGTAGAAATGAAAAATGTGAAGAAGGCATTTGGCTATATTCAGGCGCTGGAGGATATGAATTTCTCAGCATATGCAGGTGAAGTAACGGCAATTGTAGGAGATAACGGTTCGGGAAAAAGTACGCTGATCAAAATATTGACGGGTTGTCTGAAACCGGATGAGGGGGAAGTATGGATCAAGGGCAGATATTTTTCATCCCTAACGGTAAAGCAGTCTATAAAAGAAGGGATTACAGCGGTTTATCAGGATCTTGCGCTGGATAACTGCAAGGATTGTGCCGGGAATATATTTTTGGGGCGGGAGCTTGTGAAGCATGGCATATTTCTCGACCATGAACGGATGCGCAGGAGTACGGAGGAGCTGCTTTTACGTCTGCATATTTCAATTCCTGACATTACCCAGCCGGTAGAGAGAATGTCGGGCGGCCAGAGACAGGCCCTTGCAATTGCAAGGGCGGTCTATGCGGGAGGAGATATCCTTATTTTTGATGAACCTACTTCGGCTATGGGAGTGAAAGAAACCTCCCGTATTTTGAAGTTGTTTTTGGAGCTGAAAGCGGAAGGAAAGTCGATTATTTTGATCAGCCATAATCTTTTTCAGGTATTTGATATTTCCGATAGAATCTGTGTGATCCATAACGGCAGGTTTGTGGATTCGTTCCTGACGAAGGACAGCTCGCCGCAGAAGCTGCATGAACTGATCGTGGAGAAAGAAGAGGAATTGAGCGATGAAACGATGGCTAAGTAAGTATTCTCAGCAGATATTCCTTTTTGCCGCCATGATGGTTATCTGTATTGTACTGACAAGGAAGAGCGAATATTTTTTGACGTGGAGAAATATAAGAAATATTCTGGAAGCGAACAGCTATAGATTAATTCTTGCAATTGGAATGACCTTTGTGATCGCATCGGGAGTTATGGATTTATCGGCAGGAGCCATTGTGTCCATGTGCGGCGTGATCATGGCGGTTGTACTGCACATGGAAATACCGGTGCCGGCCGCTGTGCTGATAGGAATTTTATCAGGAATGATGTTCGGTATAGTAAACGGGCTCCTGATCCATTACACCGGCATTAATTTTTTTATTCTTACGCTGGCCGTAAGCGGTATGCTGCGGGGAGTTTCCCTGATAATTACCGATGGAAAGCCGATCACAAAGTTTGGACAGGACTTTATCTATCTGGGAATCGGCCGGATCGGGGAATTGCAGCTATCTGTGCTAGCCGCTCTTTTCCTTGTGCTGATATCCGTTCCGCTGATGTTCCATATGAAATGGGGCAGTTATGTTTTATCCCTTGGAGGCAATAGGGAAGCGCTTGTTAAGTCCGGGATCCGGACAGGCTTTTACCGGGCGTCCGTCCATGCATTTCTTGGAGTGATGGCGGCGGTGACAGCAGTGATCATAACGGCACGGCTGAATTCAGCAGAGCCAAATGCCGGAATGAATATGGAACTGGACGCGATTACGGCGGTGGTGATGGGAGGTACTTCCATTAAAGGAGGAAAAGCAAGTATTGCAGGAACTGTGCTGGCGGTTCTGATCCTCGGTGTTATACGGAACGGGCTGACACTTATGAGTGTGTCTTCGGATTACCAGCAGTGGATCACAGGGTTTCTGCTTTTGGTATCCGTATTGATTTCAGAAATTAAAGTTCATAAATTCAGGACTTTAATGAAATAATAATTTTCAAAGGAGGAGCGATGTTATGAAAAAGCGTATTTTGGCGGTTTTATTGTCAGTGAGCTGTATGGCAGCCATGATGACAGGCTGTGGAAGCAAGGCGGACGAGCCAAAGGAGGAGACTGTGAAAGAGGAGGAGCCGGCCGGAGAAGAAGAAAAAGGAAGCGGGGTAGATGATATTCTTGCCGATGTGGAGGCGAAGATGAATGAGGCGCTGGGGGAGATGCCGGAGACTGGAAAGGGAGAAAGAATCGGAATCCTGATCAGCTCCACTTCCAATGAGTTCTGGGGAACAATGAAGACGCGTTATGAGGAAGCGGCTGAGGAGCTTGGAATTGAAGTAGAGGTGTTTGAGGCTTCTGCTGAGGATGACACACAAGGCCAGCTGGATGCTCTGAATACCATGATTCCTATGGGGTTTGACGCGATTATTTTATCACCGATTGACGGAACGAATCTGATTCCTGGTATCGTTGCGGCAAATGAAGAGGGCATTCCGGTTATTAATCTGGGGCCTGGCGTGGATATGGACGCTTTGGCAGATGCTAATGGGCATCTGGATGGAAAGATTACAGTAAATTTTGAGGAGCAGGGAAGCACCGTTGCAAAAGATATGATTTCCCGTATGCCGGAGGGCGGAAAGGCTGCAATTTTATCCGGTCTTGAAGGAGCAGGGCAGAGTGTGGGACGGACAAACGGAGCGGCGAAGGTATTTGAGGAGACAGAGGGTGTTGAGCTGGCTGCGGCACAGGCATGTGACTGGGATACCGAGAAGGCATATGAGGCGGCAAAGGATATTTTGACGGCTAATCCAGATCTGAAGGGTATCTTTGCATGCAATGACAACATGGCTCTGGCAGCAGTGCGTGCATTACAGGAAATGGAAAACGAGGATGTTATGGTATATGGTGTAGACTATACCTCTGACGCAAAGGCCGCCATCGAGGAAGGAACGATGATGGGAAGCATGACCTATTCCAGCACGATTTATACAAAGGCGGCAGAAGAGATGGCAATGCTGGTGATACAGGGAAAGACCTTTGATGAGCCTGTATACCTTCCGCTTACTCTGGTAAATCAGGATAATGTATCTGATTTTGAAGGCTGGAGATAGACAATGGAGCATCTGGTTGAAACAGCACTGCTGACGCATGGACTTAAGTCTGTTACCAATGAGGAAATACAGCGTGTGTGGACGGATAAAACAGAGAATATTGTCTGGGTTTCCAAAGGAGAGATCATCATCGGCAGTATGGAAGATTATCTGGATTTCCGCACAGAGGCGGATAAGCTGATCCGGATTGACTGTGAGACGCTGGAGCATGCATTAAAGAAAGGCCTTTCTGGAGCCTTGACGGCTTCCGGAACGATGGCAGTCTGCCGGAAATACGGGATTCCCCTTGCAGTAACCTGCGGGATGGGGGGAATCGGGGACATTAAGGGAGAAGAGCTGTGCCCGGATCTTCCGGCTCTGGCAGAGATTCCGACGGCTTTGGTTTCTGCAGGACCCAAGGATATGCTGGACAGACAGGGTACGATTACCTGGCTAACAGAACATGGAGTAACCGTCTTGGGAGCACAGCGTGATTACTGTACCGGGTATATCTTTGCAGGAGAAAAAGTCAGGCTGCAGGGTGTGTATGAAGGCGGATGTAAGGCGCCGCTTCTGATCATCAATGAAATTCCAGAGGAGCAGCGGATTCTGAACCGGCGGATACTAAAGGACGCTGTTTTGGAAGGGAAGAAGGCAGAGCGGGAAGGGAAATATTATCATCCGGCTGTGAATGGGAGAATCGATGAACTGACAGAAGGATATTCGTCTAAGATCCAGCTGAAAGCGCTGTTAGCTAACATCCGGCTTGCGAAGAAGCTGTAAGCTGGAATTGTATCAAACACATAAAAAGGGATTGGACTCCGCAAAAAGAGGAGTCTGGTCCCTTTTATGATTGATGCCGCAATTTATAATTCGATTGTCCTTGTTGCAATTTTCCTGCGGAATCTTGCATCGTGTTCTACGAAGAGCATTGCAGGCCGGAACTTTAATAATAGTTCTTCCACCTGCATTCTCGAGAACACATCGATATAATTCAGAGGTTCATCCCATATATAGAGATGTGCAGGTGTCAGAAGGCTTTCTGCCAGCAGGATCTTCTTTTTCTGTCCTTCCGAATAATCCTCTATATTTTTCAGAAATTGGACACGGTCAAAATCAAGCTGTTTTAAGACTGAGCAGAACAGGCTTTTATCCAGATCCTGCTTAGTGCAGTATTCTGAAATGGTGCCTGTCAGCCCGGAGGTATCCTGATTCACATAGGAAATGATAAGCCCGGAAGCAGTTTCGCAGATACCGCTTTCCATTACCGGAAGCGGAGCAGTCCTAACGCCTGCCTTCTGCAGGAGTATTTTGAGCAATGTGGACTTGCCGCAGCCGTTTTTCCCGTGCAGGGCAATCCGGTCTCCTCTCTGCAGCTGAAATGTCAGGCCGGTAAAAAGGGGGCTGTCCGCATCCTGATACGCAAGGGAATAGTCCCTGATATTCACAAGTGTTTCTTTGTGATAGGAGAGAGGTGTCAGCTTCAGGGCGGCGGGTTCCTCCAGATCCGCCAGAAGTCCTTCTCTTTCTTTGATTTTCCGGTTTAACCGGTTTTTCATTTGTTTTACACGGCTCTGCATCTTTTTGGTTTTTGCACCGATATAAGCTCGTGTGGCAATGGAACGGTCATGCTCTTTCACTGGATGAAAGCCGATTTTAGTACTTTCATTTTTATCGGCCCACTGAGAGGCCTGTGCCGCTGCGGACTTAAGCTTCTTGATCTCTTTCCGGTGCTTTTCATTTTCCGTAAGTGCAAATTGGTCTTTCCGCCGTTTGTTTTCCTGCCAGCTTGAAAAATTACCGCTCTGGACCTCTATGGTACGTCTGTTCAGAACAAGCACATGGTCGATACAGGCGTCTAAGAGATCCCGGTCGTGAGATACGAGGATAAAGCTTTTCTTAGAAGCCAGATAATGCTTTACGATTTCTCTGGATTCTTGATCCAGATGATTTGTCGGCTCATCAATAAGCAGAAAGTCATTGTCTCCTGAAAATAATACTGCCAGCAGGATCTTTGTTTGTTCTCCGGGACTTAAAGCTGTAAATGGACGGTACAGGATCTCTGTATCTGCGGATAACTGTTCCAGCTCACAGATTACCCGCCATAATTCACACTGGCCTTTGACATCCTCTATAAATTCTGCCGCAGGCATCTGGAACTGCTCTTTTGTAAGCTCGTACGGGAAATAGTCAAATACTGCCGGCGTAGTAATAGCGCCTGTATAAGAATAGTTTCCCATCAGGAGCTTTAAAAAGGTGGTTTTTCCTTTTCCGTTGCGCCCGATAAATCCCAGCTTCCAATCCGTATCAATGGAAAAGGATACGCCTTCAAACGTGTTATCGATACTTCCTTCATAGGCAAATGTGAGATCTGCCACATTGATCTGTGCCATAGTCATTCCTCCCTTCTGGTTCCACAAAAAAACGGAACCATTTGCCGCCAAACAGTTCCGTTACATTCAATAACCTCATTATATCAGGGAGAAACCAGCTTTTCCAAACCGGGATAAAAACCGGCCGGAAACGCGGTATTTTAAATCTGCCTCTAACATAGTTCCACATGCAAAAAGAAAGGTTATGAGAACATAATCCACTTTTGGCAACATGATAAAACAGTATGCGGAATCTCCGCTATACTGTGACAACAAACGTCTTCATGTGATCAAAAGCAAATTATCTCCTCATCTTTCCACCCCTCTCCTTAAACTGGGGTAATTATAGCACATCCCGGATACAGCTGTCAAGAATAAGTGTATCTGTTCCATACAGCCTTAGCCGGAGCGGACAGCACCATATAGACAGATGGTCAGGGCAGATACACAAATTGCAGCGTTTTCGCGTGATTTTCTTCAGCTTGTTACGTTGACAAAAAAGAACCTTATATTTATAATAAAAAATAGTGATTTTTCGAGGAGGACGCTATGCAAAAATACAGAGTAAATGAACTGAGGAAGATGTTTCTTGAATTTTTTGAAAGCAAGGAGCATCTGGCGATGAAGAGTTTTTCACTGGTGCCGCACAATGATAAGAGCTTGCTGCTGATCAATTCTGGTATGGCACCGCTTAAGCCATATTTTACCGGACAGGAGATCCCGCCGAGAAAACGTGTGACTACCTGCCAGAAGTGTATTCGTACCGGCGATATTGAGAATGTAGGTAAGACCGCGCGCCACGGTACGTTTTTTGAGATGCTTGGAAACTTTTCCTTTGGCGATTATTTCAAGAAGGAGTCCATCGGCTGGACATGGGAATTCCTGACAGAGGTTGTCGGCCTTGATGCAGACAGGCTGTATCCGTCCATCTATCTGGATGACGACGAGGCATTTGAGATTTGGAATAAGCAGATCGGGATTCCTGCGGAGCGTATCTTCCGGTTTGGAAAGGAAGATAATTTCTGGGAGCACGGCTCCGGCCCCTGCGGTCCCTGCTCAGAGGTTTACTATGACAGAGGAGATAAATACGGCTGCGGGAAGCCGGATTGTACGGTAGGCTGTGACTGTGACCGTTATATGGAAATCTGGAATAATGTATTTACCCAGTTTGATAATGACGGGCATAACAACTATAAAGAGCTGGAGCAGAAGAATATTGATACAGGAATGGGGCTGGAGCGCCTTGCGTGCGTGGTACAGGATGTGGAGTCCATGTTCGATATCGATACACTGTTTGCCTTAAGAGAGCATGTGTGTAAAATGGCGGGAGCCGAATACGGCAAGGACTATGACACGGATGTTTCGATCCGTGTGATCACGGACCATATCCGTTCCGTGACATTTATGATTTCGGACGGAATCCTGCCCTCCAACAGCGGCCGCGGCTATGTTTTAAGAAGACTGCTCAGAAGAGCCTGCAGGCATGGAAGGCTTCTTGGAATCGAAGGGTCGTTCTTAGTGGAGCTTGCAAAGACGGTAATTGCAGGCTCAAAGGATGGATATCCGGAGCTGGAGGAGAAGAAGGACTTTATCTTTAAGGTCATTACAAAGGAAGAAGAGCAGTTTAATAAGACCATTGACCAGGGACTTTCGATTCTGGAGGGGATCGAAGCCGAGATGGAGAAAAGAAAAGAGACGGTGCTTTCCGGTGAGGAGGCATTCCGCCTGTACGATACTTACGGTTTTCCGGTGGATCTGACCAGAGAGATCCTGGAGGAAAAGGGTCTTAAGATAGACGAGGAAGGCTTTGAGAAGGCAATGAAAGCGCAGCGGGAGACGGCCAAAGGCACCTTCGGCGAGCATAATTATATGGGAGCGGATGTAACGGTTTATGAGTCCATTGACCCGTCGGTTACAACAGAATTTATCGGATATGATACATTGACGGCAGAGTCAGAGGTTACGGTGCTGGCCGCAGAAGATGAGCTTGTGGATGCACTGTCTGACGGAGAGAAGGGAACTATATTTGTAAATGTAAGCCCGTTCTATGCAGAAAGCGGTGGACAGGAAGCGGATACTGGCGTTATCCGTACAGAGGATTTTGAGTTCCAGGTAGAGGATGTGAAGAAGCTTCTGGGAGGAAAGTATGCCCATATCGGACAGGTCACCAGAGGCATGGTGAAGATCGGAGATAGGGTTATATTAGAGGTAAACGCCGGCAAGCGGGCTTTGTCGGCAAGAAACCACAGCGCTACGCATCTTCTGCAGAAAGCGCTCAAACAGGTGCTCGGCAACCATGTTGAGCAGGCAGGCTCCTCAGTAAATGAGAACAGGCTCCGGTTTGACTTTACACATTTTTCTGCATTGACAGAGGAGGAAATCCAGAAGGTAGAGGGGATCGTAAATAAAAGGATCCAGGAGCATCTTCCGGTAAAGGCTGAGAATATGCCGATCGAGGAGGCGCGGAAAACCGGAGCGGCCGCATTGTTTGGCGAGAAATACGGCGATATTGTACGGGTTGTCAGCATGGGGGATTTCTCGAAGGAATTCTGCGGTGGAACACATGTGGATAACACGGGTGTGATCAGTGCGTTTAAAATTATTTCTGAGACCGGAGTAGCGGCAGGCGTACGGAGGATTGAGGCGCTGACCTCTCAGGGACTTCTGGATTACTATGAAGAGACAGAGAATAAATTGATAGGAGCAGCAAAATTATTGAAGACGACACCGGACAAGCTTGCAGATAAGCTGAACCGCCTTCTTGCGGACCATAAGGCATTGAAGAGTGAGCTTGAGAGCACGAAGAGTAAGATGGCCCAGAATGCGGCAGGGGATCTGATGAATCAGGTAACTGAGGTGAAGGGTGTGAAGCTTCTTGCCGCTAAGGTGGAGGGTGTTGATATGAACAAGCTCCGGGAGCTTGGCGACAGCCTGAAGGAGAAGCTGGGAGAAGGCGTGCTCGTCCTTGCGTCTGCGGTAAACGGCAAGGTGAATTTGGTTGCAATGGCATCTGACGGAGCAATGGCAGAGGGTGCACATGCAGGAAATCTGATCAAGGGCATTGCGGCTCTTGTAGGCGGAGGAGGCGGAGGCCGTCCGAATATGGCACAGGCAGGCGGAAAGAACCCGGCAGGAATTGAGGATGCACTGGCGAAGGCCGGAGAGGTGCTTGAAGGACAGATTTCATAGAGGCAGTTATGCGGCACAGGAGGTAAGTATGGCAAAGGGACAGGTAAAAAAACAGGTTCAGCCAGAGGACATGGTGTTTGCTTTAGACATTGGAACGCGCAGTATCATCGGTATGGTGGGAAGCGTAGAGGAAGATAAGGTAAAGATCATTGCCATTGAAAAAGAGGACCATACGGAACGTGCAATGATCGATGGTCAGATTGAAAATATTGACAAAGTAGCTATGCTTGCTAAGCGGGTGAAGCGACGGCTGGAAAGCAGGCTGAAGGTCAAGCTGAATCAGGTCTGCGTTGCTGCCGCGGGACGGGCGCTCAGAACGAAGCGGGCGGATTTTGAGATGGAGCTTCCCCGTTCCCAGGTGATTGAGGACGAGACGATCAGCCGTCTCGAAGCAGGGGCGATCAGCAGGGCTGAGAAGGCATTTGATGCAGATAATGAGGCAGAGAACGATTCCCGAAACTTTTATCTGGTAGGATATACCGTGTGCCAGTATTATCTGGATCAGTATATGATGTCCAGCTTAAAGGACCATCGGGGAAGGAATATCAAGGTGGATTTGATTGCCACCTTCCTGCCGAGTGAAGTTATCGAAAGCCTTTATACGACGATGCGTAAGATCGGGCTGGAGATTGCAAGCATTACGCTGGAGCCGATCGCGGCAATTAATGCGGCAATCCCTGAGAACCTTAGGCTTTTGAATCTGGTTATGGTGGATATCGGTGCCGGAACCTCCGATATTGCCGCCTGTACAGGCGGGAGCGTGACCGGATATACGATGGCAACTGTGGCAGGAGACGAGATTACAGAGACGATTATGAAGGAATATCTGGTGGATTTTGGCGCTGCGGAACAGATAAAGGCCGAGCTTGAGACGAAGGAGGAGGTTTTGTATACGGATATTCTGGGACTGGAGCATAAGGCTTCCAAAGAAGATATCCTAAAGCATATCGAAGGAGCATCTGAGCATCTGTGTAAAGAGATTTCGGAGAAGGTTCTTGAAGTAAACGGAGGGGCGCCTTCTGCCCTGTTCCTTGCCGGGGGAGGCAGCAAGCTGGCGGGATTAAAGGAGGGACTGACCGCGGCTCTTAAGATGGATAAAAACCGTGTGGCGGTTGCAGGAAATAATTTCCGGGCAAATGCATATTCGGACGAATATGATTTGAATAATCCAGAGTATGCAACACCTCTTGGAATTGTCATTTCTTCCGGTTTGAATCTGATTAATGACAGCTTCCGGGTGACGCTGAATGGGAAATCAGCGAAGCTGTTCCGCAGTGGAAGCTTTACGGTTTTAAATCTTCTGATGATGAACGGCTACAGTTTTCAGGATATTCTGGGACGGCCGGGCAGGGATCTGGTGGTAACCCTGAATGGAAAACGGAAAGTCTTTTACGGGGTTCCCTCTCAGCCGGCCTCTCTTTTTGTGAATAAAAGAGAAGGAAAACTTTCTGAAGTCATCAATGCGGGGGACAGCATAGACTTTACTCCGGCAGTCCACGGTATTCCTGCAAGAGCGTTTCTTGGAGATATAGAGGGTGCACTTGAATGTGAGGAGATTACTCTGAATGGAGAGCATTGTTCACTGGAGACCCTGCTGAAGAGCGGGGATAAGATTGTGATGAGGCTTTCGCAGGCACAGATTGCCGAGATGGAAGTGGCTGCAGAAGAAGTGAAGAAGGAAGATACTGTAGAAGAAAAGAAGGAAAATATTGTAGAAGAAGAAAAGAATAAAGCGGCTGCAGAGAAAGAGGAACAGGCAGATGCTGAAAGTATAGAAGAAACAAGGGATACCATGAAGTGGAAGCAGGAAGAACTGGACTTTGGAAGTCTTAAGGGTGAACAGAAGGATTTAGCCATAGAAGCAGGAAGCAGGGCAGAGGAAGAACCCGATACAAGGGATGGAGTCAGGGCAGAGGAAGGGTCTGATACAAAAGACGAGATCAGGGAAGAAGAGAATGCCCAGCCGTCAGAAGAGAATGAGCCTGTGGGAGAGCATGAGGACTCAAGAGCAGAGACAGCCGTATCTGAGGGAGAAATTGTTTTCCAGCTAAATGGTGCTCCGCTGCGGCTGCCTCAGAAGGAAGACGGGAGGCCTTATTATCTGATGGATATGATCCAGTATTCAGGAATTGACCTGAAAAATCCAAAAGGAAGGATTGAACTAACAGTGAACGGAGTTTCCGGCTTTTTTCAGCAGGAATTGAAAGCAGGAGATAATATTTGTATTCAAGAAGAATAAAATAAAATGTAATAATTGAGCCTTTAATCTGCACTGGAGGCGGGGCTTTGTATGCAGGAAATCCTGCATGCTGACATTATGAACATAAAGAGGAGGATTGTTAGGATGAGACAGTTTTTTGGAATGAGCCAGCAGGGGGAGCTGAAAGAAGCAGTCCGGGGATTGAGCAGACCAGAATTAATTATGCTGTTTTCTAATGCAGAGAAATTCGAGACACATGTAGCTGAACTGGAGAGCCTTTTTCCGGAGGTACCCAGTATTGGATGTATTGGAATGAGCTATGATACCAAGGTAGTGGAAAAAGGCGTGGGTGTTATTGCGTTTTATGATGGAGTAAGCGTGGCAGCCAATGTCTTAGAGCAGGTATCCGTGATGCCGGTAAAATATATTGACCGTCTGGAGAAGGATATGAAATATATAAACGGTTCTCAGAATGACACGATATGTATTGATTTTTGCTCTGGAAATGATGCCTGTGTCCTTACAACGATTTATTCTGTATTAAAGCACAGAAATATTTCATTGGTGGGAGGAACCGGAGATGCAGGCAGGATATCTGCCAATGGGAAGGTTTATGAAGATGCAGTTGCTTATGCGCTGGTAAAGAATAAGAACGGCAGGGTAAAAGCATACAAAGAGAATATTTACCATCAGATGAAAAACTACCGGTTTATTGCCTCTAAGACAGACAAGGCAAATTATGTTATCGGAGCCCTGAACGGCCAGCCCGCGAGACAGGTGTATCAGGATATTCTACATATATCAGAGCAGGATATTACTACACAGACATTCAAGAATCCTTTCGGCAAGCTCAATGGAGATGATGTCTGCATAATTTCTATCAAAGAGGTGAAGGGAGATGCCCTGACCTGTTTTAGGCAGGTAAATGATTCGGATGTCCTGATTCTTCTGGAGCTGGGCGATTACAGGGCAATTGTGCGGAATACGATCCGCCAGATACAGCAGGATTTTCCACAGGTTTCAGCAGTGTTTTCTGTTAACTGTCTTTTCCGGTATCTGCTGTTTAATCAGAACCATTATATGCAGGAGTATCTGGAGGACATGAGTTTATTGGGGTCACATGCAGGCTTTGTGGGATATGGAGAGCATTATAATAACCGGTTTGTAAATCAATCCATGACTTGTGTGGTATTTGAGTAAAAGGAGGAATTTGCGATGTTTTGGAATAGAAAAAAACAGGACACAAGGAGAATGCCTGAGAGTGAAAACAGCCTGCATCCGGTACTGCATGTTATGGGCAGTCTAAAGGATTATCATACAGAGCTGGTGCAGAAAGAAGTGGATTCCCTGCGGGAATTAAATAATATAGGAAGCTCCTTTGGAAAAATACTCACAGAAGCTGAGAACTTTCAGGAGAAGCTGCAGGAATTTGACCAAAACTTTTCTAGTATTGAGCAGGTGTCAGGAGAATTTACTTCAGTAAAAGAAACCATTGCCCGGTCGGTAGCGTGTGCGCAGAACGGTGTGGAGGAACTGAAGAGCAGTTCCATACAGGTAGAGACATATTTTGCAGAAATGGAAAATACCTTTGAGAATCTGCAGCAGGCTGTAGAAAAGATCAAGCAGTGTACCAGCAGCATTGTATCGATCGCCGAGCAGACAAATATCCTTGCGCTGAACGCTTCTATTGAGGCGGCGCGGGCAGGAGAGCAGGGAAAAGGCTTTGCAGTGGTGGCAGTGGAAGTGAAAAAGCTTGCAGATGAGATTAAGAATCTGACGGGAGAAGTGGATTCCGGTATTCATGATGTGGAGCAGGGAACAAATCAGCTAAGCGGAAGTATCACAGTTTCTCAGGAGGCTTTGGGAAAGAGTCTTTTCAAGGTAAATGAAACATATGAAATGTTTGATGAAATCACACGGTCGGCAGAGGGTGCCTCAACCGTGCAGTCACAGATTTCCAGCGTGATCAATGAGTCAAATACAGCCCTGCAGCTATTGTGCGGTTTTTTTGGACAGCTTAGGAGCAGATATCAGGAGGTTGTAAAGCATATTGACCAGGCCGGCAGGCTGGGAACAACGAAAAGCGCCATGTTTGAGGATATTGATAATATGATGTCTCAGATTCCGCCGATTATCAAAGAGAATACGTCAAAATAGAATTCATTATTATAAATCAGCAGCCGAGAGATTACTCTGAGGCTACTGATTTATAATAAACTCCCACTCCCGATTTGTATTATCTTTCAGTGCATTCAATATTTATAGAAATATTATCTTTCAAGATTCCATTAAAGCTTCCTAATATCAGATTTTCGATTGCTATTTGAGATTCTTCTGAAATTTCATTACACGAATCCGTGTATAATGTTACAGCCACAGTAGTTTCTGAATGATCTGCTGTATCAAAATTATGTATGCTGACCAAAGGATTGCTGCCTTCAGCTATCGACTGGATGGTATCTTGTAATTTCATTTCCAGATCAGCCTTTTGGTAATCCTCTTTTTTAGTCATATCAGTTTTATGTTCGGTATTAAGACTTTCATATTCGATATCAGAATCTGCAGACATACGATTAGCTGCTATAAATACTGCCGAAATGCAAATAACAAATAGACTAATACATAAACATATCCTTTTTTTAGATTTTTTCTCCATTTTTCTCCCTCAAAATATCACCGTTTTTATACTAACAATTATAGAAGACAACGGATTAATCTGCAAGCTTTTTATTATATTAGGAATTTCCTAATATAATAAAAAATGGAGCATCTTCCGATACTCCATCCTTAATAACTGCACAAATTAATTATACTTACGTTTTCTAGCTGCTTCAGATTTCTTTTTACGTCTTACGCTTGGCTTCTCGTAATGCTCTCTTTTACGAATCTCCTGCTGGATCCCAGCCTTTGCGCAGCTTCTTTTGAATCTGCGTAAAGCACTATCTAACGTCTCGTTTTCTTTAACGATTACATTTGACATAGTCTCACACCTAACCTCCCCTCCAGCCGTATATTGTGCATCATATGACTGTTCGGGTATATTTTTTGCACTACTTAGAATTATAGCACATATTTCATTTACGTCAATATATTTCTGGATTTTTCTGCTAAAACAGCCTTTTTTGAAATGCTATTTTAATAAAATCTTAACATTTTCTTAGGGATTACCTAGTAATCTTTCTGTATTATCTGGTAGAATGTGAGTGTAATGAGGAGGAATAGTAATATGGCTGATAAGATACTGATCGTGGATGATGAGCAGGAGATTGCCGATCTGGTTGAACTCTATCTTGAGAATGAGAATTTTACGGTGTTTAAGTTTTACACGGCGCAGGAAGCCCTTCAGTGCATTGAGAATGAGACATTGGATCTGGCGCTTCTGGATGTGATGCTTCCAGGCATGAGCGGATTTCAGATATGTAAGAAGATACGGGAGCAGCATTGCTATCCGGTGATCATGCTGACGGCGAAAGGCGAGGAGGTGGATAAGATCACAGGCCTGACATTGGGGGCGGATGATTATATTACCAAGCCGTTTCTTCCGCTGGAGCTGATGGCGCGGGTAAAGGCCCAGCTTCGGAGGTATAAGCGGTATAATACAGGGAAGGAGCCGGAGGAGGACGTGATCATCCATTCCGGCCTTGTACTGAATATAAAGACACATGAGTGTACGCTGAATGAGAAACCTCTGCAGCTGACCCCTACGGAATTTTCCATTCTGCGTATTCTGTGCCAGAAGAAGGGAAGCGTGGTCAGTGCAGAGGAGCTGTTCCATCAGATCTGGGGCGACGAGTATTACAGCAAGAGCAATAATACGATTACGGTCCATATCCGCCATCTGCGGGAGAAGATGGGAGATTCCTTTGAGGATCCGAAATATATTAAGACAGTCTGGGGGTGCGGATATAAAATTGAAAGATAGAATACCAAAGCCATTCATAATTCTGGCGCTTACAGCAGCAGGCATGGTGCTCGGCCTGCTTGTGTTTTTTCTGGTGGATACAGTGTTAAACGGCGTTTTTCTGGACTGGTTATCGCGTAATTATATGATTACTTATGAGGAATATTCTGAGATTAACGGGGAAAGGGTATTTGTGACAAGGCCGGATTGGAGCGCCATTAAGACGCTTGTGCTGAAGCTTATGCTGATGCTTGCGGCTGTTGTAGCAGTCATTGTCACGATATCTGCAGAAATTTATGCCAGAATCAGAGAGAAGCAGACAATGAAGGATGCAGGCAGGATGTTTCAGGAATATATGAACGGGGATAAGGAGGCGTCGGAGGTTTTTCCGGAGGAATATGCGGAGGCCGCGGCCAGAATGACAGAGATTAAGGCGGCAATGCGGCGAAATGAGCAGATTATCCGGGACGAGGCGGTCAGAAAGAATGATCTGATCACCTATCTGGCTCATGATTTGAAGACGCCTCTGACTTCGGTGATCGGATATTTAAGCATTCTGGACGAAGCATCTGATATGCCGCAAAAACAGAAGGAGAAATATGTGGGGATTGCGCTGGATAAGGCAGTCCGGCTGGAGAAGCTGATCAATGAATTCTTTGAGATTACCCGGTATAATCTGCAGCAGATGGAGCTGGAGGAGGAAAGCATTGACCTGTATTATATGCTGCTCCAGATGACGGATGAATTCTATCCGCTGCTCCAGCCCCGGGGAAACAGCATCAGCTTGTGCGCGGATGAGGATTTAACGGTGTATGGTGATTCGATGAAGCTTGCCCGGGTATTTAATAACATCCTGAAGAATGCCATCGCCTACAGTTATCCAGATACAGCCATTGAAATCCGGACAGAGAAACTGCCGGATGAGATTCGGATTTATTTTCAGAATATAGGCAGGACAATTCCGGCGAAGAAGCTGGATACGATTTTTGAGAAGTTTTTCCGTCTGGATGAAGCCCGCGGGACCAATACCGGCGGCGCAGGGCTCGGACTTGCGATCGCGAAAGAAATCGTTCATCTGCACGGCGGAAGGATATGGGCAAAGAGCGAGAAGGAACTGACTACCTTCTGTGTGGCACTGCCGGTATAATATTAGCAGAATATCAATATACCATTAATCTTTTCTTAGGATTTAAACAACAGAATGTTAAAGTGTGAAGGACCTCTGTTCAGTAGAATAAATACAGAACAGAGGTTATTTTTTGTCTTAGTATGCAGGAGAAGGTGCCTGCGGCAGATCTTTGGCATGTGATGAAAATATTTTTCAGCGGAACATAGAAAAGGAAGGTGTATGAATATGGAAAGAAATACGGACAGAAGAATGAGAAACCATAGAAGGCGGGGATCCAGGAGGAGAAGAAGAGCGTATCAGAAAAAGCTTCTGATTATGATTATAACGGCAGTGCTTCTTGTTTTTATGGGAGAGCATGTATGGTCAGCGGCGGGAGCCGTGAAGCAGGAAGTTCTTCCGGCACTGGGAGCGGAATCACAGGGTGCTTTATGGAATGCAGGTGCTTTGAAGAATCTGTATAGTCCGAATGCGGTTCTGATGGATGCAGAAACCGGGGATATTCTGGAGAGCTATAACGCAGGAAGAAGGATCTATCCTGCCTCGCTTACGAAGATTATGACGGCTGTACTGGCAGCAGAGCACACAGAAAATATGGAGGAGACAATCACGCTTCCGGTGGATTTCTTTCAGGGATTGTATGAAGAGAATGCTTCCATGGCAGGCTTTGCGCCTGGAGAGCAGGTGCGTCTTAAGGATCTTTTGTATGGAATCCTGCTTCCGTCCGGGGCAGAGTGCTGTATAGCATTTGCGGAGCGGATTGCAGGCTCAGAGAAGGGCTTTGTGGAATTGATGAATGAAAAGGCCCGGGAGCTTGGAATGGAGGATACGAAATTCTGTAATTCGACAGGACTTCATGAAAAGGATCATTATTCTACGGCTGAGGATATGGCGGTTCTTCTACAGTATGCGTTGAAAAATGAGACATTCCGGGCCGCATTTACCAGCCAAAGCTATAGCACGCTTCCTTCAGAGGTACATCCGGAGGGATTTACCTTTACCAGCACCATGTTCCGGCATCTGGACGGGACGGAGATTGAGAACGGGGAGGTTCTTGGAGGAAAGACCGGGTATACGCCGGAGGCAGGACTGTGCCTTGCAAGCCTTGGAGAGGTGTCTGGAAGGGAATATATACTGGTAACCGCAGGCGCTGACGGAGATCATGATACAGAGCCGTATCACATTCTGGATGCGGTAAAGGTGTATGATCGGATTGCAGTGCTCTTTCGGAGTGAGAACGATTATATTATGAGGACAGCCGTATCTATGTGATAAAAGATCAGGCAATACAGCCGCTTTAAGCTCGGAAAATATTCTGCTTTGGTTTGTCACCATCTGCCGCCTGTGTTATGATAGAAAGAAGGACGGAGGCAGACATATGGCAGAGATTTACTATATTGAAGATGATGATACCATTGCGGATATTGTGAAAAAATATCTGGAACAGAAGGGGAATATGGTATTAATATTTCAAGGAATTACAGAGGCATTTGATGCGTTAAAGCAGCGTGTACCGGATTTGGTTTTGATGGATTTTAATCTGCCGGACGGAAGAGGGGATGATTTCTGCAAAATGCTGCGCGCCAGGTGGAGAGAACTTCCGATTATGTTCCTGACGGTGCGGAATGATACCTGCGATGTTATATCTGGATTTCAGAACGGTGCGGATGATTATATTACAAAGCCCTTTGAACTGGAGGTGCTTTATTCCCGTATTCTGGCTCTATTGCGCAGAGCCGGAAATACAGCGGAGCAGTTTCTCTCTTGTGGCAGCGTTCAGATTGACAGGGCCGGAATGAAGGTTTTTGAAAACGGTAAGGAGATTCATGTGAGCTATACAGAATATGAGCTTCTTCTTACATTGATGCGGAATATGGGAAAAACGGTTACGAGAGAGCAGCTGTTGGAGAAGATTTGGGATTGTAGCGGCAACTATGTAAATGATAATACACTGACGGTAACGATGAAACGGCTGAAGGAGAAGCTGCATAAGCCCTCCTGTATCAAAACAATCCGAAGTTTTGGATATCGGATGGAGGAGGAAGCATGAACAGGGAGATGGATCATAGAAGGAATATAGTAATGATGCTGTCGGCCTGCCTTTTGGCAGTGTCCCTGGCAGCATTTTGTTTTACCAGCTATTACAGCCGCTTGCAGTTTCAAATGACCGGATATCTATGCAGGGAAATTGTGGAGAGACAGCCAGAGAGCAAGCAGGCGGTGATGGAGGCTTTGAAAGGACTGGAACAATATTCAGAAAAAGAGCCGGAAAATATGTTAAGCCTCTTTGGGTATCGACAGTCAGATTTTCTGAGACTGTACCCGGGAGGATTGGCCTTTGCAGCTTTGGGGACCGTTCTTTTTGCGGCTTGTATGTTAATGGTTATCCGTCAGCATGATAAGAGATTTCAGAACCGGATTCTTATGCTGACCGATTATCTGGAAAAGGCCGCAAATCCAGAGGAGGCTGATTTTCTGCTTGCCGGGCCGGACGGAACGGGTATGGAGGAAAATCTATGTTCCTGTCTTCAGGATGAAATATACAAAACAGTGACAACGCTGTATCAGACCAGGGAGGAAGCCCTGCAGGCAAAGAAAAATTATGCGGAGAATCTGGCCAATATTGCCCATCAATTAAAGACGCCGATTACAGTTATTTCCCTGTCTGCGCAGATGATAGAGGAAAAAGCGTATTCCGAATATACGGCCGGGATTCGGAAACAGGCGGAAAGGCTTGCTTACCTAGAGGAGTCGCTGCTGGTATTATCCCGCATTGATGCAGGGACGCTGGAACTGAAACGGAACGAGGCAGATGTTTTTACACTGCTTATGCTGGCATCTGACCATCTACAGGAGCTGGCTGTGCAGGCGGGAGTGGGTATAGATGTTCAGGAAATGGGAGAAGTATCTGTTAACGTGGATTTGGATTGGACGATGGAAGCGGTGATGAATTTTATTAAGAATTGTGTGGAGCATGCACCTGCAGAAACGATGGTCTGCTGTTCCTATGAGGAGAATCCCTTATACGTGCAGATTAGGATATGGGATGAAGGAGAGGGCTTTGCAGAAGAAGACCTTCCGTATTTGTTTGAACGGTTTTACTGTGGAAAACGAGGAAAGAAACATGGCGTCGGGATAGGACTTGCGCTGGCTGAATCTATTGTTGAGATGCAGAATGGTATCATCAGCGCTTATAACCGCCCGGAAGGAGGAGCATGTTTTGAGATTCGGTTCTATTGTCACTGAGATGTCACTTTGCTCTGCTATGATATGCATGTAACAGGAAATTGCAGAGAAAAATATCCGCATAGGCGGAATATGATCGGAGGTAAGCGATGGAACTGCTGAGATGTGAGAAGCTGTCAAAAATATATGGCCGGGGAGAAGGCCGGGTTACGGCCTTGGATGAAATTGACCTATCTGTAGAAGGGGGGGAATTTACAGCGGTTGTGGGAGCGTCTGGTTCGGGAAAATCAACGCTTTTGCATATATTGGGGACTGTGGACAAGCCGACAGGCGGAAGGGTGACAGTTGAGGGGGTGGATATCGGGAAATTAAGCCTGGCGGATTCCGCTGTATTTAGAAGAAGGAAGGTAGGGTTGATCTATCAATTCTATAACCTGATTCCCACGCTGACGGTGGAGAAAAATATTCTACTGCCTATGCTGTTAGATAAGAGGAAGCCGGATAGAGATTATTTTGATAGTATTGTGAATACACTGGGGATAAGAGAGAAGCTGGGCTCTCTTCCGCATCAATTGTCCGGAGGACAGCAGCAGAGGGCGGCGATTGCAAGGGCGCTGATTTATCGCCCTGCGCTTCTGCTTGCGGATGAGCCTACCGGAAGCCTTGACCGGAAAAACGGAAAGGAGATTGTGGATTTATTAAAACTGTCAAACAGGAATTTCAAACAGACCATTATCCTGATTACCCATGATGAAAGGATTGCGCTGGAAGCAGACCGTGTCATAACCTTAGAGGACGGCAGGATAATCAGCAGCGAAAGAAGGGGGCAGTTATGATGTGGAAGGAGTATTCAACGAGCTATCTGAAACATAACCGCGCTTCCGGCAGATCTATCATGGCCGCGGTTTTTGTGGCGGCACTGCTTTTATCCCTGCTGCACAGTCTCGCCTATAATCTGTGGAGAGATGAAATAAACAGGATTACAGCGAAAGAGGGAGACTGGCAGGGGCGTATTACAGGAAGGATAACAGAACAGGAGTTGTCTGTAATCAGAAATTTTGCCAATGTAGAACATGCAGATGTCAATGAAGAACTGTCAGAGGGTGCAGAGAAAACCGTCGATATTTATTTTAAAAACCGCCGGAGAATCTTTCAGGATATGCCGTTGATTGCAGAAGAACTGGGGATATCAGAGGACTATATGTCGTATCATCTGGAGCTATTGTCCAGATACCTTGTTCATGACCCGCAGGATTTTACGCCGCCTCTGTTGATGAGCTTTTATCTGGCGGTACTGGTCATCGTATCCGTTTCCTTGATTCTGATCATCCGTAATTCTTTTGAACTGACTATGCAGGCAAGGATCCATCAGTTTGGGATCCTTTCCAGCATTGGAGCGGCGCCAAGACAGATAAGAGCCTGCCTTCTGCAGGAGGCGGCTGTGCTCTCTGTGCTGCCGATGCTCTTTGGAAGTATGCTTGGCATTGCTGTCAGCTGCGGTGTAGTACAGGCGGCGAAGCTGTATATAGGAAATGTTTCAGAAAAAGCAGAGACGGTTTTCTGCTATCATCCGCTGGTGATTGTGATTACGATTCTTTCCGCTGGTGCGGTTGTACTTTTTTCAGCGTGGCTTCCAGCAAGAAAGCTCAGTAAAATGACGCCATTAGAGGCAATCCGAAACGCGGGCGGGATTCCATTGTGCAGACAGAAGCATTCGCCGGTGCTTTCGGTGTTGTTTGGAATCGAGGGAGAGCTGGCAGGAAATGCGTTAAAAGCAAGAAGAAAATCAATGAGAATTGCCTCCTGGTCGCTGATGCTTTCTTTTTTAGGGTTCTCAGTGATGCTCTGCTTTGTGACACTTTCGGATATCAGTACCAGATATACGTATTTTGAGCGGTACCAATATGCGTGGGATGTTATGGCATCTGTAAAGGATACCCCGATAGAGGATTTTAGGATGACGGAAGAGTTACAGGAACTTTCCGGGGTGCAGGATGTTATTGTCTATCAGAAGGCGGAGGAAATGTGTCTGATACCGGAGGCGGAGCAGAGTAAGGAACTGGCTTCTCTTGGCGGATTGGGGACAGTTACGGAGAGTGTCAGCATAGATAAGAATGGAAGATTTCAGGTCAAAGCGCCTATTGTGATAATGGATGATGCCAGTTTCTTAAACTATTGTGTTCGGACAGGGAACACAGAAGATGTAAATGGAGCATTGGTCTATAATCAGGTTTGGGACAGCCTGCACAGCAATTTCCGGGAGCGGGAGTATCTTCCTTTTGTACAGGAAACGAGGAGAACCAGCATTTTATATGGCAGGGGTCAGGAAGAGAAGACTTTGGAGATACCAGTTTTAGCTTATGTACAGGAACTGCCGGTTCTCCGTGAGGAGTATGAGGATTATGCACTGGTGCATTTCGTGTCACTGTCTATGTGGAAAGGCATGAAGGAATCTCTGGGGGAGGCAGCGCCGGACAGCTATGTCAGGATTCTGTCAGACGGTAGTAAAAGTCTTACAGATTTAAACAGGCTGGAAAAGACGGCGCTGGATTATATGAGGGCAGAATATGAGGTACAGAGTGAGAACCGGATTCAGGAGAAGATGGATAATGCCAGAATGATTCAAGGCATGAAGGTGATTATGGGAGGATTCTGTGTTCTTCTTGCTTTGATTGGGATTGCTAATGTATTTTCCAATACATTGGGATTTCTGCGCCAGAGAAAACGGGAATTTGCAATGTATATGTCTGTTGGACTAACACCCTCTTCCATGAGAAAGATATTCTGCATAGAGGCATTTGTCACAGCAGGCAGACCGATTCTCATTACCCTGCCGCTTACAGCAGCGTTTATTCAGTTTGCCGCCGCGGCAAGTTTCTTGGAGCCGGAAATATTCTGGCGGGAAGCGCCGGTAGTACCGGTTCTGGTTTTTGCGGCAGTGATTGCAGGATTTGCGGCACTTGCATATTATATAGGCGGGAAACGTCTGCTTCAATGTGATTTGAACGAGGCGCTGCGGAATGATACGATGATATGATAACATTGTGCGGTTATAGATAATATACTTGTATATGCAATAGACTGATTTTCTATATGTGTTTTCATAATGTTTGCAATTAGGATTGTATGATGATATAATTAAAATAATCATCATAAGAGGAGAACATGACCATGATCGAGAAAAGGGCAATTGCAAAATGGTTTCGATATCTCCTTCCGATTATCCTGATACTTGTAATTGTTTTTGCTGTAATTGGGCACAAACAGGGCGGTGCCGATTTGGAGCGGCAATCGCGGGCGGCTCTGAAGCGGCTTCTTTCCTGCACGCTGCAGCAGGCAGAGGATTTTGATGCGGCGGCAGAGACAACTCAGGCGGTCATGGAATCAATGTCGGACAGCGGAACCGGGTTGACACAAGACATTAACAAACTACAGGATTATCTCATAGAACAGTTTGGTGATTATATGACAAATGAATGCATTGAAAAGCTTGCAATGGACCGGATCTTTTATCAAAGTGCTGCATTGGCTAAACAGTTCGATTCCGACATTGAAGCTAGTGAAATGGAACTTGTACAATGTGCTGGTGAACAAGAACGTTACACTTTTTCAGTGGAAATAAAAACATCGGCGGGCGATTCTGTTGCAGCTGCAAAGGGGATAATTTCAATGAAAAAAGACAAAGACAAGTGGAAGGCATCCCGCATTACTCTGACTATGATTCCTTCTTAATTAGGAAAAACCATATTAATCAATAATCGTTTTTTATTTCTATACTGGAGGAAATTGTATGAGTGTAACATATTATAGGATCAAGGATCTTAATTTGATTGGTAAAATGCAGGACAATATTCCGTATATTTATATAACAGAGCAAGGATGGGCAGCAGATACTAACAATATTCTTATGGATCGGATTATGGGATATGATGAAACCGAACCGAAGGGTTCGCCATATGCGATTGGAAATAGTAGTATTATGGAACTTGTAGAAGAGATTAGTGAAGATGAGGCAGAACGATTCATTAAGACTAACGAGAGATAATTATTAAATTAAGAAAAAGTATTGACGAACCGGGAGAAGAGGGTATATTTTCTCGACTGTTGAAAGTCAAAGGTGCCGCGCAGGATATGCGCGGCATTTTTTTGAAAAATTGAGAAAGGGATGCGGTTATTGTATCTATAGTATTTTTAATTCCTGGTAGAGCCGGCCTATGGGGAGGCCGACCACGTTGTTGTAGTCTCCTTGTATGGATTTTACATGGACAGAGAAATCTCCCTGAATACCATATGCACCGGCTTTATCCAGAGGATCTCCGGTTGCGGTATACTGAAGCAGATCCTCCCGGCAGATGGGATAGAAGGTTACATGAGTGCATTCATAGAAGGTGTTGATGGCTGTTCCCTTTATGATGGATACTCCGGTGTAGACCTGATGGGTTCGGTCAGCCAGCATAGACAGCATGTCTAAGGCTTCTGACTCATCAGCTGGCTTGCCAAGTATTTCGTCTTTATAGACAACGATAGTATCTGCACCGATGACTACATCGCTTATATCCGCGTGTTTTTTCCACACATCCATTGCCTTCTGCCTGGCAAGTTCCATTACGATATCGGACGGTGCAGATTCGGTAATGGTTTCTGTTATGGCGGATGGAATTACGGTAAAATCAAGCCCGGTGCGGGCAAGCAGCTCTTTCCGCCTTGGGGATGCGGAAGCAAGGATATATTTCATAGTGATACCTCTTTTCTTTTTGGATTCTCTGAACTATAATACCATTATAAACAGAAAATGAACAGGAGGAAATACAGGATGTATATCAGTGAGATTGTTACGACGGTTCCTGAGAATGTAACGGAGCGCGTACCGTTAGAGCAGGAGGTGTATAAGGTATTTAAAAAGCTTGGGATTTCTTTTGAACGGGTGGATAATGACCCGGCGGCATCTATGGAGGAGTGTGCGGACGTGGGAAAGGTACTTGGTTCGCCTGTCCGCAAGGATGTGTTTTTGTGTAACCAGAAGAAGACAAGCTTCTTTCTGCTTGTGATGCCGGAGGAGAAGGCATTTGATGCCGCTTCCTTTAGTAAGAAGCTTGGGGTATCCCATATGTCCTTTGCATCTCCGGAGCATATGTGGGAATATCTAGGGACGAAACCGGGATCTGCAAGCGTGGTGGGACTCCTGAATGATAAGGACGATTATGTACAATTGATTCTGGATAAGGAAGTGGCTGAGGCTGAATATTTTGTATGTAATACGGGAATCAATACGACGCATTTGAAGATTAAGACGCAGGATCTGATCAAGAAATTCCTGCCGTATACTCACCACAGGCCGAGGATCGTGGATTTATAGGAGGCGTTTGTATGCGGAGAATGGAATCGGAAGAGTTAGAGGGAATCCTCTCGAAACGGCGGGGAGAAGAAAGGCTGGATCTGTCGGACTTGGAATTTGGGGACATGGATTTTAGGGGAAAAGACCTCCATAATATAGATTTCCGCGTCTGTATGTTTCTTAATGTGATTTTTGACGGTGCGGATCTGTCTGGTTCCAGTATTGAAAATGCAAGGCTGGACGGGTGCTCCCTGCGGGGGGTGAATTTCCGCGGCGCATACATGAAGGGAGCCTGTATGCGGGGCTGTGATATGACCAGCTGCGACATCAGCGGTGCGGATCTGTTTGCGGCAGTGCTTGAGAAGGCAGTGCTTACGGATATTATTTCCGATGAGGATACCAAGTGGTTCCGGATGCACTGTCCGGAGACCGGGCCGATCCTTGGATATAAGAAGTGTGTCAACGACCGTTTGGTTCAGCTTTTGATTCCGGCAGATGCAAAGCGGACCTCGGCAACTATGCCGAGCTGCAGATGTAACAAGGCGAAGGTGCTGACGATCAAAAGCTTTGACGATACGGAGGAATTTGACGAGGCATGGTCGCTGGTAGACGAGAATTTTGTGTACCGCAAGGGCCAGTGGGTGGAAGTAAAGAATTTTAATGAGGACCGGTGGTTTGATTCTACTACAGGGATCCACTTCTGGCTGACTAAGGCGGATGCGATCGGATATTAAGAATTACCTGCGCGGATGGGTTCTGCCCTTTCTGCTCCGGGGCGCTGCCTGCAGCTTCCGCGGAGCGGCAGAGCAGAACGTGTCCGCGCAGATTATTTATTTTGCATTGACGGAGATCCCGTTTACTTCAACCTCGTCGTCGATGGGGATGACCAGGCATTTTCTGCCGTCAATGATCTGAATATCAACAAGGTCTGAGCGCTCAGGATTTACGTTGATGACAACCTCGGGCGTTTTGATGCTGAATTTTCTTGTCTCGGCAATGTTGGAGGCAAGAAGAGAACCGCGGGCACCGATGGTTTCGTTGTAATCCTTTTCAAAGGTTTCCAGCTTCTCTTCCGGGATACCGCTGCTGGTCAGAAGCTTTCTGACTTCTTGCTTTCCAAGCTCTAAGGGCTCCGGCTCTTCCCTGGATTCCTCGATCATTTCATTCAGATTCTCATGGATCGTGCGGATGACAGAGTAATCGCAGTCTTCCTTTAATGTGTTTACAATGATATCCTGAAAGAATTCCTTCTGGCTTCCTGCGCTCATAACCTCGCTGCAGCCAAGCACGGAGGTTACAAAGTAATCCTGCAGTTCTTCCGGCTTCTTGGAATAGAACAGGAGATGGTGAAGGTCAGGGGACCGGTCGTTAAATGCCGGGAACAGGAATCCGTTTGCCGGTTCGCCTACCACCCAATCGCGGATACGGTCCTGAATGCTGTTGGCGGCAGGATTGTAGCAGAGTCCGGCTTTGGATAACGCTACAGGGCAGATACAGCAGAGGATATGCTCGTATACGTTATCGGAAGCGTCGAACATCTCGCTTCCGTCAAGCGCCCTGCCGGGTATATCGTAAACTGCATGGATGAGCAAAATCAGATAATGCTCCCCGAAATCATAATATTCAATTACCTTATCATAAAACTCTTCCAGAAGGATATCGTCGGTGAGCTTGCTTTCTTTCAAATTACGGATAAATTCCTGTGTTCCGCCGGACAGCTCCTGCTCCAGAGGAAATTCCATATGTATCAGGTTCTTCCCGATGGTGCCGGAAAGAGCCTTTTTAAAAATGTCAAAATATTTGAAGGTCTCCTCTTCGGGAAGAGAGAGGAAGGCTTCTTTAAATTCCAGCCGTTTTTCCTTATCGCCGTCTACATAACAGCCGCAGATGCGGGTGACGGCACAGTTTTCCGGTGAAAATTGTTTGCGGATTTCCAATACTTCTTTTTTATTCATGATCGTACTCCATTCTATCTGTAAAGTGTTACTATCTTAGCATATCCGGTGAGATTTTGCAAAAGGGGCAGGCATAATATTTCGGGCTGATGATTACAATGTTAATAACAGCAGTAGATGCGAGGAGATTATGCAGAAATTTCTGGCAATCGTATTAAGTATACTGATTGGAGTACAGGGGATTGTATGGATTCCGGAAGGTATGGAGGTACAGGCAGAGGAGCTGGCAGAAGATACAGGAGAAAGCGGTGCAGAAGAGGGACAGACAGAGGAAAGCGGTGCAGAAGAGGAACAGACTGAGGAAGACGCCGGGCAGGCGGCGGGCGGAGGAACAGGAGTAGAGATAAGCGCGCCTTCCGCAATGCTGATGGAAGCTTCTACCGGAAAGATTATTTATGAGAAGGATGCGGATACCAGACGCCCGCCTGCGAGCGTGACGAAGATTATGACGCTGTTATTAATTTTTGATGCTTTGGCGGATAACCGGATTACACTTGAGGATGAGGTGCAGACATCAGAGTATGCGGCTTCCATGGGAGGTTCGCAGGTATTCTTAGAGCCGGGAGAAACGCAGACTGTAGATACCATGATCAAATGCATTGCAGTGGCGAGTGCCAACGACGCTTGTGTGTCGTTTAAAAATAGCAGACAGTATGTGGGAAAGTTTTTGCGGTTCGCCAGCAAGAACTTTGTTTTTTTGTAACAGGTATTGTATAATGCATAAAAAGGAAATTCGTAATATGGAGCAGGCGTCTAACCGTACCTTATCGACCGGGCACAGCTATATCACATAAAAGAGGCTTGAGAGGAAATAAACAGGTTCATACAGCTTAATTTCTGTAGACTTTGGCCGATAGTTATTATGATGGTATGTAACGGTTTGGGGTATAAGAGAATTGTTAGGGCAGGATTATAAAAGTGAGGATGTAGTATATGAAGATCTATGGAGATTATTCCTTTGTATTAGACAGGCTGAATGTGATGCATGAGTCCCGGTTTCAAGTTGTTAAGAATGGTACGAAGATTGTGGAGTTTGCGGATAAGTTTATAGAGGAACAGAAGGCGGTTTCACAGGATCAGGTGGCTATTTCACGGGAAGGAATGGATTACATCCGGGATCAGTTGTCTGATCTTGGTTCGGGAACGAAATTTGAAACAGAAGACGGAAGGACTTTGACACAGATAACGAATGCAAATATGTCATTGATGGACGGACTTTGCAAGACTTATATATCACTGCATCTGGATTCGGTGGATGAAGAAGGGATCAGCACGAATATCCACAGGAATCTGTTTTCTAAGTACTGGCAGGAGATGAATAGTAAGGATAAGGAAGACTGGGGCAGCCATACGGAAAGCCTGGCGGATTCTTATGCGTCTATGTACAAGAAGATTGTAGAAGGCTATGCAGACGGCACGAGAGAGGTCTGGATACAGGATAACAGTACAGGAGATGACTTTAGCGGAATTGAGCTTGAGATAGACGGTCAGGCTGTGCGTTACCGGAAGCTTACAAAAGAAGAGGAGCTGGAATATCTGGATAAGACCTTTGATAAGCTGGTAAAGGATGAGGCAGATCAATTTGCGAAAGAAGAGCTGGCGAGAAAACGTGCAGAGGCGGAAGCAGAAGAATATGAAGCCACGAAGAATGAGCCTGATTTCTGGGATTCTCTGGCGGATCTGGCAGACAAATTGGTAAACGAAACAAAGAATTATCTGGACCGTGTGATGGCAGAGCTTAAGAAACTGCTCAGTCAGGATGAGCCGGAGATTGATATTGCGGGAAGGATGGAGGCAGAGGCTTATAATTACAGGATGGAAACTGCGGAAAGAGGGCAGCGGCAGGCGCAGTATGCGAATTACAGGAGGATCAGTCAGATGACATCCGATGTGCAGACGCTTCTGGGGAATATAAGGGCATAGCAAATATGGTGGCGGTTCATATAGTGCCCTGCATTTACTGTAAAGTACGTAAGAAAAATAGATTGACAGGATAGAAAGGAATGTTTATACTGAAGAATGTAATTTGAAATTATTACAGGTAACATGCTGGCTATCACACAGAAAGGAGGACGATCATGAAACAGAGAACTATAAGAATCGATCATTTAACAGTTAATTACAGAGAGCAGATTGTCCTTATGGCAGTTTATAGATAGCAGGTATATCGTTTGAGGTTATTTTCTATTCCGTTATACTTGGATAATCTGGCATCTCTGGTTTCAGGGATGCTTTTTTCTGTCATTGAAAAAGCATCGGCAAAGAGAAAGGATTATCATGAAAGAAGTAAACGGAGTCTATACTTCCGCAAAAATATTCACAAATACAGTAGAAGATTATGCTTTGGCACAGATTCAGATGCTCTGTGATAATGAAGCATTTACAGGGTGCAGGGTCCGGGTTATGCCGGATGTCCATCCAGGGAAAGTGGGAACGATTGGTTTTACATCGACATTAGGAAGCCGCATTCTGCCGAATGTGGCAGGTATTGACATCGGATGCGGGATACTGGCTGGAAGGCTGAAGCAGAAAAAGACGGAATTTCAGAAATTGGATACAGTAATCAGAAACCACATTCCTGCCGGATTTCAGGTGAGAAAGAGAGAGCACCGGTTTATGGAAGAAATCTGGCTTTCGGATCTGAGATGCTGTCAGCATATCAATCCGGAGAAAGCAGGCTTAAGCCTCGGCACATTAGGAGGCGGGAATCATTTTATCGAGGTGGACAGAGATGAGGAAGGGTTTCTGTATGTGGTGATCCATTCGGGAAGCCGCCGTCTCGGAAAAGAGGTAACGGAATATTACCTGAAAAAGGGCCAGAAATATTTAAAGAAGAATGGAATACAGGTTCCCTATGAGCTGACCTATCTGGAGGGCCCGCTGATGGAGGATTATATGTATGACCTGCAGGTGGTACAGGAATTTGCAGAATTAAACCGAAAAGCGATCCTGGATGAACTTGCCAAAGGGATGAAATGGAAGGTAGAAGAGGTGTTTTCATCGGTTCATAATTATGTGGAGGACGGAGAGGAAGAGAGGATCCTGCGAAAAGGCGCGGTCTCGGCCAGAGCAGGAGAACAGGTCATTATCCCGATTAATATGAGGGACGGGATTCTTCTTGGAACCGGCCTTGGAAATGCAGACTGGAATTATTCGGCGCCTCATGGAGCCGGCCGGATCATGAAACGGGAGGATGTAAAGCAGAGGTTTACCGTATCGAGTTTCAAGGCAGAAATGAAAGGAATTTACTGCTCCTGTATTGGGAAGGATACGCTGGATGAAGCGCCGTTTGCTTACCGCGGGATTCAGGAGATTACGGAGCAGATAACAGATACGGTAGAGATTCGGAAGATTTTAAAGCCGGTTTATAATTTTAAGGCAGGAAAGATGTGAGGCAGGAATATGGCAAAATATAGAGAGGTGCCCTGTAAATACTATATGGCACTGGGAGAATGCAGGAAGGGCAGGGATGCCTGCCACAAGGGATACTGCCAGCATTGCGGTAAATATGAACCGCGGGCAAAGGTAAGGAGGATCAACAGGAAAAAGCAGTATAATGAGAAAAGGCGGGCAGGAGAGTCCATTCATTTTATTCTTCATTCCTTGGATACCGTCCTTCCAGATAGGTGGAAATCCTATTTTGGATCCTTTGCCCGGTTTGTATTTACTAATACATTGGAATAGCAGGAGACAAAGCGGTACCTGTCTGCGCCTATGGATTTGAGATTCTGGCACAGATAATCGGCCTCGGTATAAATGGTGTTATCCGTGCTGATATTAACTAACCCGCAGCGGTTCGTGAGATAATCTAGTATGCTGTATCATTGATGTTTAACATATCTGTCACCTCATAGTATTCAAATAGAGGGATTTAGAGAATAGATGGCTGTGAAATAAGAGAATGCGGCATGGGAAAGAGTTTTCACGCCGTATTTTTTGTGTAGATTATACTAAGATAGCTTGTCTTTCGCATAGAATGGAATAAGTTCATATCTATGCAGAGGCAGGCCGGAATTGGAAAATAAAAGCAGGAAACAAAAAGAGGAAGGAAAAAAGAATCCTTTCAGCACAGAGCAGATAAGGATTGCCAGAACCGCTTATGGAACCAGAGCTCTGGCTGAATGTATGGAAGCAGTGATCAAGCTTTATATGGAAAAGTAATGCAGAGATATTGTTCTAAAATTAAGACAGGCGGAGAGGTTTTATGACAAAAAGAAATAAAGCGGCGCTGTACCTGCGTCTCTCAAAGGAAGATAAGGATAAGCTGACAAAGGGGGATGACAGCGCCAGCATTCAGAACCAGAGGCTTTTATTGACGGATTATGCCCTGCAGCACGATTATCAGATTGCGGATATTTATTCTGATGACGATGAGAGCGGTCTTTTTGATACAAGACCTGATTTCGAGAGAATGCTTACGGATGCAAAGCTGGGGAAATTCAATATTGTGATTGCCAAGTCCCAGTCCCGGTTTTCCCGGAATATGGAGCATGTGGAGAAATATCTGCACCGGGATTTTCCAAATCTCGGCATCCGGTTTATTGGTGTGACGGACGGGGCGGATACCTTCAATAGAGGGAATAAAAAATCAAGACAGATTAACGGGCTGGTAAATGAGTGGTACTGCGAAGACTTATCCCAGAATATCCGAAGCGCCTTCCGGGCTAAGATGAAGGCAGGCCAGTATCTGGGCGCATCCTGTCCTTATGGGTACGTGAAGGATCCGGGAGATCATAACCACCTGATCATAGACGAATATGCGGCAGGGGTGGTAAGAAGGATTTATCAGCTCTATCTGAAGGGATATGGGAAAGCGAAGATTGGAAGAATCCTTACAGAAGAAGGGATACCGATTCCTTCTGTCTATAAGAGGGAGAGTCTCGGCATGAACTATTACAATCCTCGTGAGAAGGAGGGGACAAAGGGCTGGTCTTATCAGACAATACATACGATATTGAATAATGAAGTTTATATAGGAACGGTGGTGCAGAACAAGTCTAACAATTTGTCCTATAAGGACAAGAAGCATATCAAGCAGCCGGAGGAAAAATGGATCCGGGCTGCAGGCATGCACGAGCCGGTTATAGATCCGGATACATTCCGCAGGGTGCAGGAGAGACAGAAAACCCGGACAAAGGAAGTAAAGGGTGACAGTACAGCTTCTGTATTTACCGGAGTCATATTCTGTGCGGATTGTAAACATGCTATGGTAAGGATGTATGAGCGCAGGGGGGAGCATAAATTTACCGGGTATTGCTGCAGGACATACAAAACACAGGGGAAGAAGCAGTGCTCCCGCCATGCTGTAAATGACAGACAGCTTCAGGAAGCAGTGCTTTGTTCTATTCAGGAGGAAGCCGGGAAAATATTGACACCCGAAGATATTCATTATCTGAGCAGGATACAGTACATTTGTGATACGGAGAGGAATTACAAATCACAGATAACTCATTTGGAAAAGGAGATAGAGCGCAGGGAAGGATACAAGAAAAAAACTTATCAAAGCTATCTGGATGACGTGATTTCCAAGGAGGAATATGTGTCTTATGCAAAGGAATACGAGACGGATATTGATAGCTTGAAGGAGAAATTAGAGCATTTGAAGGAACAGCAGGATGAAGAAAGCAGGCGGGGTTCTGGATGTGATGAATGGGTGGAGAGGTTTAAGGATTATATCAATGTAGAGAAGCTGACAAGAGAGATGGTTCTGGAGCTGATCAAAAGGATTGAAGTAAATGAGGATGCTTCTGTCAGTATATTTTATAAATTTAGGAATTCGTATGCAGGTAATTGATCTATAATAACATTATTTATATTGATAAGACTAAGTTTATTCAAGAGTGGCGGGAACGGAGGGACAGTGAAGAATACAAGAATCTGCAGGGGACATACCCGGTGGTTTTGATGAGCTTTGCAGATATAAAGGAGACATCCTTTGAAGCGGTAGAAAAAAACGGCTATATCATTGAGGAATAATATGAGAAATGCAGATTTTTATTGGAAGGTTATCATTCTTCTGGATGAGGTACGTGTACTTGGGCTTATGGCGGAGCTGACTGATCGATATACGATTACGTCGAACCGTGAAAGCGGCTTTGGGAGATATGATGTAATGCTGGAACCCAAAGAGCAGATAAATGATGCAATGATACTGGAGTTTAAGGTTCAGAATGTGAAATATGAGAAAGAATTATCGGATACTGTAGAGATGGCATTAAAGCAGATCGAGGACGAGGCTTATGAAACTTCTTTGTGATCCAAAGAGATCCCGAGGGAAAGAATACGAAAGTATGGATTTGCTTTCTGTGGGAAACAGGTGCTGACCGGCACAGCATAAAAGAATAGGATTGTCAGATATAATAATAAGATACGGCAGTTGAACACAGGCACCTGATACATAGAAATTGATATCAGGTGTCTGGTGTTTTTAAACGACGCCTGTGTGGCAATGGCAGAATACGTATGCGGCAGCGAAGAAGAATTTGTAAACCAGATGAACGAACGTGCCAGAGAGCTTGGTATGGAGAACACAAATTTTGTAAACTGTAACGGCTTGGACACGCCGGAGCATGAGACTACGGCAAGGGATATTGCAATTATGTCCAGAGAGCTGCTCACCAAGTATCCACAGATTCATGATTATTCTACAATCTGGATGGAGAATATTACCCATACCACAAAGAAGGGAACCAGTGAATTTGGACTTACGAATACCAATAAGCTGATACGCCAGTACCAGTATGCGACGGGCTTAAAAACTGGCTCTACCTCAGATGCAGGGTTCTGCGTGTCAGCAACCGCCGAGAAAAATCAGATGGAAATGATTGCAGTGATCATGGCGGCTAAGGACTCAAAAGCCAGATTTAGTGATGCGATGACGCTGCTGAATTATGGCTTTGGAAAATGTATGAAATATATAGACGAGGGATTGGAGGCGATTGCACCGGCGGAGGTGGAAAAGGGGATGGAAACAGAGGTTCCGGTAAAGCAGAAAAAGAGATTTCAATACATAGACACCGTTGGCGCTGATCTGACACAGATTGAGAAGAAGCCGGAGATGAAGAAGAAATTAGAGGCGCCGGTAAAAAAGGGAGATAAGGCTGGAGAAATGGTGTATTATCTGGACGGTGAGGAAATTGGAAGGGTAGATATTGTTGCGGCAGAAAATGTCGGAAAAATGAAATACAAGAATGCGTTAGAAACGGCGCTGGAGAAATTCTTCATGTAACCCTGCGCCGCCTGTGCCGTGCCTTCCTACTTGCTTAATACGGAAAAGAATGGTACTCTTATAGAAATGATTTGGAACAGAAAGGTACCCGTCCGGGGGTGGAGATGAGGATATCACAGATATGAGGGAAGAAAGATCGTGGAAGGAGCTTCTGGCTGTATCTGCGGGAGTTACTGCATTTGCGCTGCTGCTTGAGGTACGGCGGGAGCTGCAAAGCTTTATAGTCAGGCGTTACCGGATTAAGCTTCCATACAGAACAGAAGGGGGAGAAGCGGTTAAGCTGGTATTTCTCTCGGATCTGCATGGAAAGCAGTATGGAGAGGGCAATAGGGAGCTGCTTGCGGCAATTGCTGAGGAGAGGCCGGATTATATTCTGATAGGGGGCGATCTGCTGACCAGAAAACAGGAGGAAACAGATCGGACAGCGGTAAGCCTCCTTCGGGAATTAGTAAAGCTTTGTCCAGTGTATCTGGCAAACGGCAATCATGAACAGAAGATGCGCGTGAATCCAGAGGAATACGGAAGCCGTTATGAGAAATATATCAGAGAAGCAGAAAGGCTTGGAGTTCATGTTCTGGAAAATAAGACAGAGAATTGTGACATGAAGGGAATCCCGGCTGCGGTCAGCGGCCTGGAGATTCCGCTGGGCTGTTATGCTCATTTTCGGACCAGAGAGCTTCAGCTTTCTGATATAAGGGAGAAGCTGGGGCAGTCCAGAAAGGGATGCTTTCAGATCCTTCTTGCCCACAGCCCGGTTTATTTTGATACCTATGTAAAATGGGGGGCGGACTTGACCTTATCCGGGCATCTTCACGGAGGAATCATCGGTATTCCGAGGCTTGGCGGATTGATCACGCCGCAGGCAGAATTGTTTCCAAGGTATTCCGCAGGAGTGTACAGGAAAGGAAAAGGGACAGGCATCGTAAGCCGGGGGCTTGGGACCCATACGGTGAACGTCCGTCTGTTTAATCCTGCAGAGCTGGCCGTAGTTACCCTGCAGCCTGGGAGGGGCTGATGGATGCCGGATGCTAGAGAGCTTCACCGGCCGGCGTAAAGGGCAGGAAATCTTTGCTTGTGTTAGTGTGCAAAATCAAGTATAATAGATTAGTTCGTTTGATAAGGTGAGGAGTAATATGGGAATTCCGGTAAAGCTTCAGGTGTTTGAGGGTCCGCTTGACCTGCTCTTGCATTTGATTGATAAGAATAAAATAGATATTTATGATATTCCGATCGTTGAGATCACCAATCAGTATATGGAATATATTGAGGCAATGGAACAGAGCGATCTGAATGTGATGAGTGAATTTCTCCTCATGGCGGCTACGCTTCTTGATATCAAGTGCAGGATGCTGCTTCCGAAGGAAGTGAACGAGGACGGGGAGGAGGAAGACCCCAGGCAGGAGCTGGTAGAACAGCTGCTTCAATATAAGATGTACAAGTATATGTCCTATGAACTGAAGGACCGCCAGATAGACAGTGAACGTGTGATGTACCGGAAGCCGGATATCCCGGATGAGGTGGCCGGTTATGTGGAGCCGGTAGATTTGGACGAGCTTTTGGAAGACCTTACTCTTGGCAGGCTTCAGAACATTTTTCAGGATGTGATGAGGAAGCAGACAGATAAGATCGACCAGATAAGAAGTCGGTTTGGAAAGATTGAGAAGGAAGAGATCACAGTGTCAGAGAAGCTGGCTCAGGTGGAAGCGTATGCGTTAAGGCATAAGAAGTTCAGTTTCAGAGAGCTTATTACAAAGCAGGAATCCAGAGTACAGATTGTGGTTACATTTCTTGCAATTTTAGAAATGATGAAATCCGGACAGATTGTGATAGAACAGGAACAGCCCTTTGATGATATTCTGATTACATCACAGATGTAACGAGTGCCTTTTTATGATATGGGTGTGGGTAAAGAAAGGTAGTATAACGTGGAAATCAGCAGATTAGAAGGTATTATAGAGGCGATTCTTTTTACCATGGGGGAATCGGTAGAATTGTCAAAGATTGCCCTTGCAGTCGGTCATGACGAGGATACGACGCGGAAAGTAATTCATAATATGATGGACAAGCTGAATGGTTCTGACAGAGGCGTACGGATCATTGAACTAGAGGATTCCTTTCAGATGTGCACGAAGGCAGATATGTACGAATATCTGATCCGGATTGCAAAGCAGCCGAGAAAATATGTGCTGACGGATGTGCAGCTTGAGACGCTGTCGATCATTGCATATAAACAGCCGGTGACGAAGCTGGAGGTTGAGAAAATACGGGGAGTCAAGTCAGACCACGCGGTGAACCGCCTGGTGGAATACAATCTGGTATGTGAGGTGGGACGGCTGGACGCGCCGGGTAAACCGCTTCTGTTCGGGACTACGGAAGAGTTTCTCAGAAGATTCAGCATTCAGTCATTGGATGAGCTTCCAAGCATGAATCCAGAACAGCTTGAGAGTTTTAAGACGGAGGCCGAGGAAGAGGCCCAGCTGAAATTAAATATTTGACGCATGGAAGAGACATCCGTTTCATACATTTAAATAACTTCTTTTGGATAGGTTCTGTATGAGAGAAAAAGAAAAGGCATGTATCCAGGGATTTATAAATAGGCTGGCAGCTCTTATGAGTATCTGTCTGGTGGCCGCTGTGGTCATCGGTGGCTTTGGCAGACAGATGGCGGCCGTGGTGTATGCGGAGGAAGGTAAGGCGGAAGAGGCAGACAGTGCCGGATTTCAGGGGCAGCTTTATGCACGGTCGGCAGTCCTGATAGACGGAGAAAGCGGAAGGGTGCTGTATGGGAAGGAAGAGGATGTGCAAAGGCCTATGGCAAGCACCACAAAGATTATGACCTGTATTGTGGCCTTGGAGCATATGAAGGGCGATATGGAGACTGCAGAGGCATCGGAGTATGCGGCCGGACAGCCGAAGGTTCATCTGGGAGTCAGGAAAGGCGAGCAGTATTACCTGAAGGATCTGCTGTATTCTCTTATGCTGGAATCCCATAATGACAGTGCAGTTATTATTGCGGAGCATGTGGGAGGAAGCGTGCAGGGCTTTGCAGAGCTTATGAATGAGAAAGCAGAGGAACTCGGCCTTACATCTACATATTTTATCACTCCGAACGGGCTGGATGCCTCCGATGATAATGGGATTCATTCCACCACGGCAGAAGAGCTGGCGCTGATCATGCGGTACTGCATTCTGGGTTCGGAGAAGGGAGGGGAATTTCTTCAGATTACCCAGACAAAGAGCCATAGCTTTCAGGATATATCCGGGAGCAGGAATTTTACCTGTAATAACCACAACGCGTTTCTGTCCATGATGGAGGGCGTGGTGTCTGGCAAGACCGGATTTACCGGGGATGCGGGATACTGCTACGTGGGCGCGCTTCAGCGGGATGGAAGAACATTCATTGTAGCTCTGCTCGCCTGTGGATGGCCGAATAATAAGAATTATAAATGGTCTGATACCAGAGCGCTTATGGAATACGGGCTGGAGAACTACAATTACTGCAATCTGTGGGAGGAGCAGTCATTTCCGGATATTCCGGTGGCGGAGGGCATTCCGGATCAGGGACGTTTGAGCGGGAGCTCTACAGTGGAGGTAAGGATCGTAAATGCGCCAGAGGAATGGAACTGTCTGGTGAGGGAGGATGAACAGGCGGAGCTTACTGTCAAATGCAGGGAGAGGCTGAATGCTCCAGTAAAGGAGGGAGAGGCTGTCGGAGAGATTATTCTTACGCTGGAAGGAGAAACACTCGAAAAATGGGAGCTTGTAACAGCAGACAGGATTGAGAAAAGGGATTTTCGATGGTGTATGAGACAGATAGCAGAGGAATACATTAAAATAAATCAAGAAAAGTGATTAAAAACATCACTTTTCTTTTTTTAGCTTACGTGATAGTATAGGGGAGGATAAAATAAAACAAAAAAATTGATAATTTTTTTGCCAAAAATTTCATAGATGCTAAACAGCATCATGGATGAAATAGAAGGGATGGATAAGAGATGATGAACAGCAGCAAATATGAAAGGCAGTATTTTATGCCTCCGGAGGTAACCTATGACTGGGTGAAGAAGGAGTATATTGACAAACCGCCGATCTGGTGCAGCGTGGATCTGAGAGACGGGAACCAGGCGTTGATCGAGCCTATGAGTTTAGATGAGAAGCTGGAGTTCTTCCAGCTTCTGGTTGATATTGGATTTAAGGAGATTGAGGTTGGATTTCCGGCGGCTTCTGAGACAGAGTATAACTTTATGAGGACGCTGATCGAGAAGAACATGATTCCGGATGATGTGACGGTGCAGGTTCTGACGCAGGCAAGGGAGCATATTATCAAGAAGACCTTTGAGGCTGTGAAGGGGGCTCCCCATGCAGTGATCCATCTGTATAATTCCACATCTGTTTCCCAGAGGGAGCAGGTGTTTAAGAAGAGCAAAGAGGAGGTTCGGAAGATTGCCGTAGACGGAGCAATGCTTCTGAAGGAGCTGGCTGACGAGACAGAGGGCAATTTTACCTTCCAGTACAGCCCGGAGAGCTTTCCGGGAACCGAGGTGGATTATGCGGTGGATGTGTGTAATGCGGTGCTGGATGTCTGGAAGCCTGCGGCAGACAATAAGGCGATCATCAATATCCCGACGACGGTTGAGAATGCGATGCCCCATGTGTTCGCCACACAGCTTGAGTATGTGCATAAGCATCTGAACTACAGGGAGAACGTGATCCTCTGCCTGCACCCTCATAATGACCGTGGCTGCGGCGTGGCTACGGCGGAGCTTGGCGTGCTGGCGGGGGCGGACCGTATCGAGGGTACCTTGTTTGGAAACGGAGAGCGTACCGGTAATGTGGATATTATCACGCTTGGAATGAATATGTATTCTCACGGCGTAGATCCGGGACTGGATTTTTCTGATATGCAGAAGATCCGGGAGACCTATGAGCGTCTTACCAGAATGCAGGTATACGACCGCCAGCCCTATGCGGGAGATTTGGTATTTACGGCATTTTCCGGATCCCATCAGGATGCCATTGCCAAGGGAATGGCATGGAGAGAGGATGGGAAAAGTGACATGTGGACCGTTCCTTATCTTCCGATCGACCCGCAGGATGTGGGAAGAAAGTACGATTCCGATGTGATCCGTATCAACAGCCAGTCCGGCAAGGGCGGTGTGAATTACATCTTAAAGCAGGGGTATGGAATTAACCTGCCGGAGAAGATGCGGGAGGAGGTCGGCTATTTGGTGAAGGGCGTATCCGACCGGGCACACAAGGAGCTGACCCCGGAATGGGTATATCAGATTTTTACCGACAACTATGTGAATGCCAAGAGTGTATTTGCTATTGATGAGTGCCACTTTAGGCAGGTAGACGGAATTATTGCAGAGGCAACAATCCAGCACGGCAATGACCAGAGGGTGGTTGCGGCCTCGGGAAATGGACGTCTGGATGCAGTGAGCAATGCGATTAAGCAGTATTTTAACATCAGCTATGAACTGAGATATTATGAAGAGCATTCTCTGACCAGAGGATCCTCATCTAAGGCGGCTGCCTATGTTGGAATCGTGTGTCAGGGAAAAGCCTGCTGGGGTGTCGGCATTGATGCAGATATTATCAAGGCGTCTATTGAAGCGCTGATCGTAGCGGTAAATAAATTGGACGGGATTAAGACGGCAAATGCCTGCAATGATGCACGGATGATAGAGATCATGAATTATATTCAGGCAAATTATATCGATGTGACGCTGGATGACCTGTCTGAAAAATTCTATCTGTCAAAGCCGTATTTATCCAAATATATTAAGGAAAAATCCGGAATGACCTTCGGCGAGCTGGTAAAGAAGGTGCGCATGAAGAAAGCCCGCGCAATGTTAAAGAGCAGCAGCATGACGGTGGAGAATATTGCTTTGACGGTGGGATATCAGAATGTGGAGCATTTTAACAGATTGTTTAAGAAGGCATATAATATGACGCCGGTACAGTTCAGAAATCAAAAATAATATCAGTAAGAGAGGATGCGGCACATGGTGCAGGCATCCTCTTTTAAAGCCAGGGAAGCGCTTTGATCAGCGTTTCCCTATATGTCCAGGATTGCACCTGCTAACGGCGACAGGAGTCCAAAAAGAAGAAAGGATGGCGCGATAATGCCCAGCACAGGAATGACAAATAATCCCGAGAATCCGGTTATGCTGTAAAATGCGCAGACTGCAAGAATATGGCGGATACGAAAATTCTTCTCCTTGGTGAGCAGGTCTGTCAGATATGCTTTTGCAAGCTCCTTTGAGCTTCCAAGCCTGTTCAAGATCTGTTCCTCCGACAGTCCGTCCTGTTCCATTTCCAGTATGCTTCCCTTGATTTCCTTCACGATGTCGATCCGCTCGGATATGGGAAGAGGTTTTATTTTTCTGCTGACTGTATCTAAGTATTCTTCTAATGCTGGGTTCATGACTGTTCTCCTTTCAAATTTGTGATTGCCTCCGTTAAATGACTCCATTCCTGCGACATAGCTTCCAGATATTCCCTGCCGTCAGATGTCAGTGAATAATACTTTCTGGGGGGCAGGCCCTGTGCAGAATTCTTCCAGACCGATTCCAGATAATTCTCCTTCTGCAGCCTTCTGAGAAGCGGGTAGATCGTGCTCTCGTGTTTGTCAATAACTAATAGCGTTTTTAAGGTGAAGGGGTTCATTGCAATCTTGCGTAGAATATTTGAATATGGTAGGATGAATGCATCGAAAATGTATTTGAAAGGGAGACAGCAATGAAGAAAAAAAGAAACCGGATTCCGGTTATAGTGTGCATCCTTTTCGTGGTATTTGGCATTTCAGGATGCGCAGATGGAAAAAACCAGGAAGAGCAGAGGGCGGATCAACCGGAGAAGGCTGGGGTGCAGGAGATTGAGAAAGGGCAGGATGCAGAGCGGCAGACAGAAGACATAGCGGCACCTTCCACTGCAGGCGCACTGCATGTGGAGGGAACCAGACTCTGTGGCAGCGACGGGACTTTGGTGCAGCTTAAGGGGATCAGCACCCACGGCCTTGCATGGTTTCCAGACTATGTGAACGAGGATTGTTTCCGTCAGCTGCGTGAGGAATGGAAGGTGAATGTAATCCGTCTTGCCATGTATACGGCAGAATCCGGCGGCTATTGTACGGATGGAGACAGGGAGGCATTAAAGAAGCTGATCCGTGACGGCGTGTCCTATGCGGAAAGTCAGGATATGTATGTTATCATTGACTGGCATATCCTGTCGGACTCTAACCCCAATACATATCTTGCGGAAGCAAAGGAGTTTTTTTCCGAAATGTCTGCGGAATATGCGGATGCAGAGCATGTACTATATGAAATCTGCAACGAGCCGAATGGCGGTACCAGCTGGGATGAGATTAAATCTTATGCCGAAGAGGTGATAAGCGTTATCCGCGGCAATGATGAGAACGGGGTGGTTCTTGTGGGGACACCTAATTGGTCGCAGTTTGTGGAAGAAGCGGCGGTGGATCCGATTACAGGATATGATAATCTGATGTATACGCTCCACTTTTACGCGGCAACCCATACAGATGACCTGAGAAGCAGGATGACGGCGGCATTAGATGCGGGACTTCCCATTTTTGTATCGGAATATGGAATCTGTGATGCCAGCGGAAGCGGCGCAGTTGATGAAGGACAGGCAGAACAGTGGATGAAGCTGTTAGATGAGCGGAGTGTAAGCTGTGCGGCATGGAATCTGTCTAATAAGGAGGAAACATCCGCATTATTGAAATCGTCCTGCGGAAAAACCAGCGGATTTGAGGAAGGAGACTTGAGCGATTCTGGGAAATGGCTTTATCATATGCTGACTGGAGAGCGCGGGCAGGCATCTTCCAACGAGAAGAAAGCTGTGGAGGGAGATTTATCACAATCTGAGAGTGAGGATGTTCTGACCGATGGCGTGATAGAGATCCGGGCCGGCATAAAAAATAATTGGGAAGCAGAAGGAAGGCAGGTATATCAGTATGATCTTGTTTTGAAAAATATATCAGATAAGGAATGTACGGAATGGGAGATTGAAATTCCGTTTCACAGTGAGATTACATTATCAGACGGCTGGAACGGGGATTATGCGGTACAGGGAAGTACCCTGCATATTACATCCAAGAACTATAATGGAACGATCCCGGCAGGCGGAACGGTGTCGGATATCGGTTTTATTGTGAGTGGCGGAGATGGAATTGTTTTTCAATAACCATCTCCGGTACTTATGATTGCGCTGGCGGCAGCTTGATAACGGATTGTTGCAGCTCATTGATAAACGGGGTCTGGAACTTCCCGGTCACAACGGATTCGTACAGATCCGCCGCATAGATATCCGTATCCATCATGGAGCTGCCGGCAGAGTCCGGCAGCTTCTTTTGCGATAATCTAGTGATGACCGGAATCTGCGACGATTGTTTTAGCAGCCGGAGCAGGGCGGAATCCTGTTCCCGAAAGCCCAGTATCCGTGCATAGAAAACGCTTCCGGCATTCCGGTAATCCTCCATATCCTGTTTGGTAATGTTAAGCAGGATATGGAAAAGAGCCCGGCTGATCCGGCTGTAGGTAAGCTCTTTTGTTTTCAGGAGTCCGCAGAACTGCTCCAGATTCAGAAAATCATTCCGCATATTGATAATCCGGTTAGCAAGTCCGCGGTTTATGTCCAAATAGCGGACAAGACTGTCCGGGGTCTCGGACAGAAGCGCTGTCTTTAGCAGCAGGGAGAAATCGCCGCTCTGTATGGGAAATCTTCTGTGGTAAGCTTCCTGTATGACGGCATGGCAGTTTTCCGGGATCTGATTTCTGATTTCCGGAAAGCTGTCAATGCATGTCCGGATAGCCGAGGCAGAGCTAAAGCCCCCGCTTATCACTATATCATGGTATCCGGCCCCGGCTCTGCGGATGGTGAATGCTTTCATAGGGCTGTTCAGCCGTTTTAAGGCTTTCAGGTATTCAATTCCCAGTATATTATTCGGCTCAGAAAGAATAGTCTCATACTGCATCAACGCATGCTGTCTTGCAAGCGGGAAGGATAATCCTGTTTTTAGTGCTTCTTTTAATAAAGCTCTGTATTCTTCCGGCTCTTCTTCAACAATATCTGCAATTTCTTCCAAAATCTTAATATCACCGCATTCGCTTCCGAAGCAGACCGAATCCACGCAGCCGAGCCTGTCCAGCAGGGAGACTGCGCCCAGTGCAAAATATTCGGCGCTTGCGGCCGCATAACAAACAGGAAGCTCTATAACTGCGGATGCCCCGCAGAGCAGGGCACACCTTGCCCGCAGATGCTTTGGCATAACAGCCGGAGCCCCCCGCTGAACGAAATTGCCGCTCATTACGGCGATGATAGTATCGGCTCCGGTAACCTCCTTTGTTTTTTCAATATGGTATAAATGTCCTTTGTGAAATGGATTGTATTCTACGATCAGCCCTGCGGTTTTCATGAGAATCTCCTTGTATAATGTATTGAAATTGATTATACTATAATAAGGAAGTTATCGCAAATACTGTATTTCAGTGGGAAGGAGGGGTACAAATGGGTATGAAGAACAATATGGATCATGTAACCGCAGAAGAGTGGGGACAGGCCGTTGCAACCAGTGAATTTGACTATGATTACCCGGATGAACGTGAGGAATTGACGATCGAGCGCATCCAGATGATGTTGGAACTCCGGCAATTCAAGGAACTGAAGGACGAACTGGAACATAATATGTACCCCGTTGACCTTGCAGATATATTAGAGGAGGTAGACGAAAAGCAGCTGGTGCTGGTATTCCGCCTTCTTACGAAGGAAGAGGCGGCTGAGACATTTGCATATATGAACAGCGACCTAAGGGAAGTGCTGATCAATGCGCTGACAGATTCCGAGCTTGAGGAAGTTATGGAAGAGATGTATCTGGACGATACGGTTGACGTGCTAGAGGAGATGCCTGCCAATGTGGTCGACCGTCTTCTGATGGCGACCGACGAGGAGAAGCGGGTACAGATCAATCAGCTTCTGCAGTATCCGGAGGACAGCGCCGGAAGCGTGATGAACGTGGACTATATTGCCCTGTCCATGGATATGACGGTGGAGGATGCTATCTTAAAAATCCGGCAGGTGGGACTGAACCGGGAAACCATTTATACCTGCTATGTAACGCAGAAGCGGAAGCTGATCGGCATGGTAGATATCAAGGATCTTCTGACTACCGGCGAGTCAAGGATGATTGAAGAGATCATGGATACCAACATTCTGTATGCCCATACCACAGACGACCAGGAAGATGTGGCAAGGACGATTATGAAATATGGACTGATCGCCCTTCCGATCGTGGATCATGAGATGTGCATGGTGGGTATTGTAACGGTTGACGATGCGATGCTGGTACTGCAGGAAGAGGAAACGGAGGATATCAGCAGGATGGCTGGTGTCAACCCCAATGATGATTCCTATTTCGGGACAACAGTGTTTGAGCATGTAAAAAGCAGGCTTCCCTGGCTTTTGTTTCTGATGCTGTCTGCCACTGTAACCCAGATGATCATGAACAGCTATGAGGCGGCGCTTGCACTGATGCCGCAGATAGCCGGATTTGTGCCGATGCTGACCGGAACCGGAGGGAACTGCGGCTCGCAGAGTTCCACGCTGGTCATCCGCGGGCTTGCAGTGGGCGAGATTGAATTTGTGGATCTGTTTAAGGTTATCTGGAAGGAAGTAAGGGTAGCTATTTGTATCAGCCTGATTCTTGCAACAGTTAACGGCGTGCGTATTATGCTGATGGGGCAGGGGGATGTGCTGATGGCATTTACCATAGGCGTGACTATGGCATGTACCGTTGTGATTGCGAAGGTGGTGGGCTGCACTCTGCCGCTGGCGGCTAAGAAGGTGGGGCTGGATCCGGCGATTATGGCAACGCCCCTGATTTCTACACTGGTGGATATCAGTACCATCAGTGTGTATTTTGCGATCGTAAGCTATGTATTTTCACTGGGATAATACAGGGGACTATTTATAAAAGATTTGCATGGGAAATAATACAATTTGATATGAATTTAACATAAAAGAAACCTTGTCCGCAGGGTTTCTTTGTATTATAATAAATATATCTGAGAAAAAATGGAAAGGAGTCTTTAAATCATGGGATTTATAGATGAAATTAAAGCAAAAGCAAAAGCGAATGTTAAGACAATTGTTCTTCCAGAGACAGAAGACGCAAGAACCTATGAGGCGGCGGAGAAGATTTTAAAGGAAGGGACTGCGAAGCTGGTTCTGATCGGAAGCGAGGAAGAGATCGCAAAGAATAAGGGTTCTTTCGATATTTCAGGAGCAGAGATCGTAGATCCAGCAGTAAGTGATAAGACAGAGGGCTATATCGCGAAGCTGGTTGAGCTGCGCCAGAAGAAAGGCATGACAGAGGAGCAGGCAAGGGAGCTTCTGTTAGGGAGCTATACCTACTATGGTGTTATGATGGTTAAGATGGGCGATGCAGACGGCATGGTATCCGGAGCATGCCATTCTACAGCTGATACCTTAAGGCCGTGTCTTCAGATCCTTAAGACCAAGCCGGGAACCAAGCTGGTATCCTCCTTCTTTGTAATGGTAGTGCCGGATTGTGATATGGGTGAGAATGGAACATTTGTGTTCTCTGACTGCGGACTGGAGCAGAACCCGGATTCTGAGAAGCTTGCAGCGATCGCACTGTCTGCGGCAGAGTCCTTTAAGCTTCTGGTGGGAGATGAGCCGAGAGTTGCCATGCTGTCACATTCCTCTATGGGAAGTGCAAAGCATGCGGATGTGGATAAGGTTGTAGAGGCAGTGAAGATCGCGAAGGAGAACGCGCCGGAGGGTGTTATGGTAGACGGCGAGCTTCAGCTTGATGCGGCGATCGTTCCTTCTGTCGGCGCTTCCAAGGCACCAAACAGCCCGGTTGCAGGTAAGGCTAACGTACTGGTATTCCCGGATCTGGATGCAGGAAATATCGGCTACAAGCTGGTTCAGAGGCTTGCTAAGGCAGAGGCCTACGGTCCGATGACTCAGGGAATTGCGGCTCCGGTAAATGATCTGTCCCGCGGATGCAGTGCAGATGATATTGTAGGCGTAGTTGCAATTACGGCAGTACAGGCTCAGGCTGCTGACAAATAATAGAAGATTTAAGAGAAGAGGTAGATACCAATGAATGTATTAGTTATCAATTGTGGAAGTTCATCTTTAAAATTCCAGTTAATTAATTCGGAATCCGAGCAGGTGCTTGCAAAGGGACTCTGCGAGAGGATCGGAATTGACGGCCGCCTTACCTATCAGCCGGAGGGCGGCGAGAAGGCAGTTTCCGAGAAGGCTATGCCGACGCATACAGAGGCGATCCAGTTTGTGATCGATGCTTTGACAGATGAGAAGACGGGTGTGGTGAATAGCTTGGATGAGATCGGCGCTGTGGGACACCGTGTGGTACACGGCGGAGAGAAATTTACCAAGTCTGTGGTGATCACAGATGAGGTGAAGGCTGCGATCGAGGAGTGCAACGACCTTGCGCCGCTTCATAATCCGGCTAACCTGATCGGAATCAACGCGTGCCAGTCCTTGATGCCAAAGACTCCTATGGTAGCAGTATTTGACACCGCATTCCACCAGACCATGCCGGAGAAGGCATATATGTATGGACTGCCGTATGAGTATTATGATAAATATAAGGTAAGACGCTACGGCTTCCATGGTACAAGCCACAGCTTTGTATCTAAGAGAGCGGCCGAGCTTGTGGGAAAGCCGTATGATCAGGTGAAAACTGTCGTGTGCCATCTTGGCAACGGCGCGAGCATCTGTGCAGTGGAGAATGGTAAGTCTGTGGATACCTCCATGGGTCTGACGCCTTTGGAGGGTCTGGTAATGGGAACCCGCTCCGGCGACATTGACCCGGCAATTATGGAATTTATTGCTAAGAAGGAGGGTCTTGATATCGCAGGCCTGATGAACGTACTGAATAAGAAATCCGGCGTGGAGGGCATTTCCGGCGTGTCCAGTGATTTCCGTGATCTGGATAACGCGGCCGCAGAGGGGAATGATCAAGCTAAGATCGCGCTGGAGGTATTTATTTACCGTGTTGCAAAATATGTGGGCGCTTATGTGACAGCCATGAACGGTGTTGACGTGATCGCATTTACGGCAGGCATCGGCGAGAATGCAGGCAATGTAAGAGCAGGCGTATGTAAGTATCTTGGATATCTGGGAATTGAGATCGACGAGGAAGCTAACGGAAAACGCGGAGAAGAGATTACCATTTCTACAGCAGATTCCAGGGTTAAGGTAATGGTAGTTCCGACTAACGAGGAGCTTGCAATCGCCAGAGATACGGTTGCGCTGGTGTAGGAAAAATCTTTGGAAATTGGGTTGACAAAACACATTTACATGATATAATTATCTAGGTGTGGGTAGGGGTGATTTTATGTTATTAAACCTATCAGAGGTTCTGGGTGAGCAGCATAAGACCATCGAGAAGGAGATTCCGGTGGAGATGGACTCTTTTCAGTATGAGGCATTTTCCTATCCGGTTCTCTCAAAGGAGCCGCTTTCTCTGAAAATTGAGCATGTGAAGGGCAGAGAATTATTGATTACCGGGAAGAGCAGATTGTCACTGGAGATTCCCTGCGACAGATGTCTGGAGCCGGTAGAGACAGAAGTAGTGCTTGACTTTTCAAAGACTGTGGACTTGGATGTGCCGGATGGTGAACAGCCGGAAGAGTTAGATGAAACCAATTATATTGACGGGTATGAACTTGATGCAGAGCAGCTTCTCCGCAACGAGGTACTAATAGGGTGGCCGACAAAGATTCTGTGCAGCAATGACTGTAAAGGCATTTGTAATGTATGTGGTCAGAACTTGAATCAGGGCGTTTGCAGCTGTGAGGATACAAGCCTTGACCCTAGAATGTCAGTTATCCGCGACGTATTTAAGAATTTTAAGGAGGTGTAACCTATGTCAATTTGTCCAAAGAATAAATCTTCTAAAGCGAGAAGAGACAAGAGAAGAGCAAACTGGAAGATGAGCGCACCGAATCTGGTGAAGTGCAGCAAGTGCGGCGAGTTAATGATGCCTCACAGAGTCTGCAAGGCTTGCGGTTCTTATAACAAAAAAGAAATCATTGCGATGGATTAATTGCGGAACTGACCGGATACCTGGAGAATCAAAGGTATCCGGTTTTCTTTATTATCTTATTTTTTACGATCAAGAGCCGATATTCTATTATAAGAGAGCGATGCAGAATGAAGAACAGCGGGGTGTATCATGAGAATTAACATGCAGAATCTATCCTTTTTACAGAAATCCGGTCGAAATACGGCGAGTCCGCTTCTGCCTGGTTCTATAAAGAAACGTATTATCCAGAAGGCAGATTGGCAGCAGGAGCTTCACCAAAAAGTGTCTGCACTGGCCCGTCGGAGCCATACTGGTGAGGCAGAGGAGCAAATTGACGTTCAAATGGAGCGGCCTTCAGCCATGTTCCCGATCAGCGGAAAGGATATTCCAGGGGGAATAGCCGGTGAGATGGAGCGTTACTATCAATCAGCAGGTAATGCTGTAGACAATCTTACCTGTATGGAAGAGCAGATTAAATATATGCAGGCAGAATACGATAAGGCCGGAGCTGGAAAAGATGACGGAAAGGCAGAGGTTCTGGAAAACTGGATGAACAAGCAGTTAGAGGACATGTCGTGGACGGTGAGTTCTGTCATGGGCATCTCTCATTTCCGGATAGAGCATGCAGGCAGACTGTACGGAGAAGCCTTCGGAAAAGAGGCAGAAGAACAGCTGAGTGATCTGCATGCAAATACAAATGCCCTGCTTCAGATGCTAAGAGGAGCCGGGAGCGCAGAAGAGGCTCTGCGGAGGATTGCCGGTGTGAAGGAAGAGCTGATGCGGCAGGCAGATGCTGCTGCCAGCCGGTATGAGGCATACACCGGAGAACAGCTGTCTCCCTATACATATAAAGGGGCGGAGGACTACGCTGGGATAAAGTGGGATTCGCATTTGATTTACAACAAAACCTTAGGTGAAGTGGAGGGACCGGGATTGTCAGTCAATCTGGGTGAATATGGGAAGATTGATCTGAGTCAGATGGAAGAGGCACAAAATCTGGTAAATGTGCGTGCCTAAAAGAAATAAAATAAAGGATGATTGAAATTTATAGGCTTCCTGTGCGGGCGGAGGCCTATTTTTTAATATCTTATTGATTTTTTGTGCAATGTTTAGTAGAATTATCCATATAATACCGGGAGGAAGCAGAATGTCAGAGATTACAGGAGTGGTGCTTGACGCCATGGGCGGGGATCATGCCCCGGCAGAGATGGTGAAGGGCGCTGTAGACGCGATAAACAGGAGCAGGCAGGTTAAGGTATTTTTAGTAGGAAGGGAAGAGACCGTTAAGCATGAGCTCGAGAAGTATACCTATGATAAGAACCGTATCCAGGTAGTGAATGCCTCGGAAGTGATTGAAACCGCGGAGCCGCCAGTCAATGCAATCCGGCGTAAGAAGGATTCCTCGATTGTAGTGGGGATGAAGCTGGTAAAGAGCGGGGAGGCAGATGCATTTGTATCAGCGGGAAGCTCAGGGGCTATACTGGTAGGAGGGCAGACTCTGATCGGCCGTATCAAGGGAATCGAGAGACCGCCGCTTGCGCCGCTTATTCCGACTGCAAAAGGAGCATCCCTTTTGATTGACTGCGGAGCCAATGTTGATGCAAGGCCTTCTCATCTGGTTCAGTTTGCAAGGATGGGTTCCATTTATATGGAGCATGTGATCGGCATCAAGAACCCGAAGGCTGCGATCGTGAATATTGGCGCTGAGGAAGAGAAGGGCAATGCGCTTGTGAAGGAGACATTCCCTCTGCTGAAAAAGCTTACTGATATCAATTTCATCGGGAGCATTGAAGCGAGAGACATTCCTTACGGTAAAGCAGATGTGATCGTTTCAGAAGCATTTGCCGGTAATGTGATACTGAAGTTATACGAGGGTCTGGGGGCTGTGCTGATCGGCAAGATTAAGGAGGGCATGATGTCAACGCTCCGCAGCAAGATTGGCGCGTTTCTTGTAAAACCGGCGTTGAAAGAAACGGTGAAGCAGTTTGATGCGGCCGAATATGGCGGGGCACCGCTTCTGGGACTTAAGGGACTGGTAGTGAAGACCCATGGAAGTGCGAAGGCGAAAGAAATTTCCAATTCAATTATTCAGTGTATTACATTCAAGGAACAGCGGATCAACGAAAAAATTATGGCATGTATTCAGGCGGACTCTGGTTCCGATGAATAGATTAATTTGAAAAAAGGAGAAATGGATATGGAATTTGAAAAATTGCGTGAGATTATTGCTGATGTGATGAGTATTGAACCGGATGAGATTACGGAGGATGTATCATTCGAGAATGATCTGGGAGCAGATTCATTGGATATTTTTCAGATTATTATGGGAATTGAGGATGCGTTTGATATTGAAATTGATAATGAGGAAGCAGAAAAGATTGTCACTGTAGGCGATGCAGTAGAACAGATTAAAAATGCGATAAATTAGGGAACATGGAAAAGCCCGGTTACGGGCTTTTTCTGTTGTATATATGAGGCAGTAGACATGAGTAAGGATTTAAAATTATTAGAAAAACAGATAGGCTATGAATTTTCAGATTTCAGCCTTCTTCAGCGGGCAGTGTCGCATAGCTCTTATGTGAATGAAAAGCATCTGCCGAAATATGAGTGTAATGAGAGGCTGGAATTTCTGGGGGATGCGGTGCTGGAGATTGTTTCCAGCGAATTTCTTTTTTATGAACATGAAAAGATGCCGGAAGGGGATCTGACCAAGATCCGCGCAAGCATCGTGTGTGAGCCGAGCCTTGCATTTTGTGCGAGACAGATCGGGCTTGGAGATTACCTGCTGCTTGGCAGAGGGGAAGAGGCCACCGGAGGACGAAAGAGGGAATCAATTACTTCCGATGCGCTGGAGGCGATGATCGGGGCAATTTATATTGATGGTGGTTTTGCTAATGCAAAAGAGTTTATCCAGCAGTTTGTGCTGAATGATATGGAGAATAAGAAGCTCTTTTATGATAGCAAGACTATCCTGCAGGAACTAGTACAGGCGAATTTTACAGAGGCAGTTTCCTATCAGCTGCTGGCGGAGGAAGGGCCTGACCATAATAAGTCATTTCTGACTGCTGTTTATATTGGAAAGAAGGAGTATGGACAGGGCAGGGGGAGGACTAAGAAATCAGCGGAGCAGGAGGCGGCATATCAGACGATCCTGCAGCTGCATAAGAATAATGTGAAGTAGGTGCTGTATGTATTTAAAGAGCATAGAGGTGCAGGGGTTTAAATCCTTTGCACATAAAATTGTATTTGACTTCCATAACGGGATTACGGGAATCGTAGGGCCTAATGGGAGCGGCAAGAGCAATGTGGCGGACGCAGTGCGGTGGGTTCTCGGCGAGCAGCGTATCAAGCAGCTCCGGGGAGGGACCATGCAGGACGTTATATTTTCGGGAACGGAGAACAGGAGACCGCTCAGCTATGCATATGTGGCGATCACGCTGGATAATTCGGATCATCAGCTTGCTATTGATTATGAGGAGGTTACCATAGCAAGGAAGTTGTACCGCTCCGGGGAGAGCGAGTATCTGATCAATGGCAGCGCCTGCAGGCTGAAGGATGTAAACGAGCTGTTCTATGACACGGGAATTGGAAAAGAAGGATATTCTATCATCGGACAGGGACAAATTGACCGTATCCTAAGCGGCAAGCCGGAAGAAAGAAGAGAGCTCTTTGACGAGGCGGCAGGAATTGTGAAGTTTAAACGGCGTAAGAACATGTCATTGAAGAAGCTGGAGGATGAGAGACAGAATCTAATCCGCGTCAATGATATTCTGGCAGAGCTAGAGAAGCAGAGAGCGCCGTTAGAACGTCAGGCTGAGACAGCAAAGGAGTATCTGAAGAAGAAGGAAGAGCTGAAAACCTATGATATCAATATGTTTCTTTTGGAGACAGCAAGGCTGAAAGATCAGATTAAGGATATCCAGGAAAAGCTTGCTGTGACAAAGGAAGAGCTCGAGAAGGCATCTTTGGATTACGGCAGTATGAAGAATGAGTATAATGCAGTGGAAGAACAGATGGATAGCATTGATGATTCCATTGAGCATTATAAGTCCAAACTAAATGAGACGAACCTGTTAAAGCAGCAGCTGGAAAATGAGATTGCCCTTTTGAAGGAGCAGATCAACAGTGCCCATAATGCGGACAGGCATTTTGCAAAGCGTGCAGATGCGATCCATGAAGAAATCAGAACCAGAGAAGAGAGTCTTAAGCAGCTGAATGCAGAAACCAGCGGATTGCAGGAGCAGCTTGCTGTTAAACAGAAAGAAGAGGCCGGGGCGAAGGAGCAGCTGATCGATACACAGACCAGGATTGCTGCACTTACCGCCGACATAGAAACCCACAAGAATAATATTATTGAGCTTTTGAATAACCGGGCTTCTACCCGTGCAAAGATTCAGCGTTATGATACGATGATGGAACAGATCCAGGCACGGAAGGCAGAGATGCAGAAACAACTTGCAGATTCCCAGAGCGGCCTGCAGACGGAAAATGAGAATCTGAGGGGGTACGAGGAGAGGCTGAAAGAGGTTTCAGAAAAAATCATTTCCCTGACAGAGCAGAGCGGGTCCTATGAATCAAAGATTGAAGAACTACAGAAGAAAATAGAAGAGAGAGCGGAGGAACTGAGGAAAAGCCAGACCTCCTATCACCGAGAACAGTCGAGGCTGGAGTCTCTGCGGAATATTACGGAGCGCTATGACGGTTATGGAAATAGTATCCGGAGAGTGATGGAGCATAAGAACCAGGAGCCTGGACTATTAGGAGTTGTAGCTGATATTATCAAGGTGGATAAGGAATATGAGACAGCCATTGAGACAGCATTGGGAGGAAGTATCCAGAATATTGTAACGGATACAGAGGATACGGCAAAGCGGATGATTGCTTTCTTAAAGAAGAACAAATACGGACGTGCCACCTTCCTGCCGCTTACCAGTACCGGCGGAAGAAGGGGAATGAACAGACCGGAGGTGTTAAAGGAGCCGGGAGTGATCGGCGTTGCAGATACGCTGGTGCAGGTGGACGAGAAATATAAGAGCCTGGCAGAGAATCTCCTTGGAAGAACGATTGTGGTGGATCATATTGAACATGGAATTGCAATCGCCAGAAAATATAACCAGTCCCTCAGACTGGTAACTATCGAAGGAGATCTTCTGAATCCCGGCGGTTCTATGACAGGCGGAGCATTTAAGAATTCCAGCAATCTGCTGAGCAGACGGAGAGAGATTGAAGACTTAGATAAGCTTGTCCGCCAGTGGAAGCAGAGGATGGAGGAGTCCCAGAAGGAGGCGGACAGCCTGCGGAATGAGCGTGCCGGGTATTATGGGGTGATCGATGATATCCAGAAACAGCTTCAGGAGGCCTATGTAATTCAGAATACAGCCAAGATGAATGCAGATCAGTCAAAGGAACGGATTGCGGCCGCCATGGAAACGGCAGGCCATGTGAGAAGAGAGACGGAAGAGCTGGATCATCAGATTACGGATATCAGTGACAATCAGGAATCTATCGCACTGGAGCTTGATACCTCTGAGAGCCTGGAGCAGGAGCTTACAGTGAGTGTGACAGAATCGCAGACAGAGCTGGATAAACTGCGGATACTGGAGGGAGAGCATCAGAAGCTTCTGGAAGAGGCACATCTCGCCTGCGCAGGTTTGGAACAGCAGAATTTCTTTGCAAAGGAAAATAGAGAACGTATTGAAGAAGAAATAGTCAAGTACAGGAGTGAATTAGAGAATCTGGAATCCGGTAAGGATAATGTATCTCAGGAAATCCAGGGGAAGGAAGAGCAGATTCAGGAAATCCGGCAGACAGTTGAGAACTCAAAGGAGCTGTTTGAGGAAATCGAGTCAGAGATTGAAAAATCCGTGAAGGAGCGGGAAGAACTGAACCGGCAGCATAAGTCTTTCCTGCAGAAGCGGGAGGATATGTCCAGACATATGTCGGATCTAGACAAAGAGATTTTCCGTCTGGAAAGCAGACAGGAAAGCTATGAGGAGGCGGAGGACAAGCAGATCAACTATATGTGGGAGGAGTATGAGCTGACCTATGGCCGTGCACTAGAGCTGCGCAACGAGAATCTGACGGATCTGGCGGCCATGAAAAAACAAATCCAGACCTTGAAGAGTGAGATCAAAGAACTTGGTTCTGTCAACGTGAATGCAATCGAAGACTTTAAGAATCTGTCTGAGCGGTATGAATTCCTAAAGGGACAGCATGATGATCTGGTGGAGGCGGAGGCAACGCTGGAGAAGATCATTGAAGAGCTTGATGAGGCTATGCGTAAGCAGTTCGCAGAGCAGTTTGCAAGGATCGGGAATGAATTTGACCATGTATTTAAAGAATTGTTCGGAGGCGGAAAGGGAACGCTGGAGCTGATGGAGGATGAGGATATTTTAGAGGCAGGAATCCGGATCATTGCACAGCCGCCGGGGAAAAAGCTGCAGAATATGATGCAGCTTTCCGGAGGCGAGAAGGCGCTGACGGCGATTTCCCTGCTGTTTGCAATTCAGAATCTAAAACCATCGCCTTTCTGTCTTCTGGACGAGATTGAGGCGGCACTGGATGATTCCAATGTAACCAGATTCGCAAAGTATCTGCATAAGCTGACAAAGAATACCCAGTTTATCGTGATTACCCACAGACGGGGAACTATGACAGCGGCGGACCGGCTGTATGGTATTACTATGCAGGAAAAGGGTGTGTCTGCGCTGGTATCTGTCAGTCTTCTTGAGGACGAACTGGATGAATAAGGAGGGAGATTATGGAAGCAGGAAATGGTTTTTTTGACCGGCTTGTGTCAGGGTTAAATAAGACAAGAGATAATATTGTGTCCGGAATGGACAGTGTATTTGGAGGATTCTCCAGCATAGATGAGGACTTCTATGAGGAACTGGAGGAGGTTATGATCATGGGCGACTTAGGCGTAAAAGCTGTCTATGATATTCTGGATCACTTAAGGGAGCAGGTGAAGGAACAGCATATTAAGGATCCGGCAGCCTGCCGGGAAATCCTGATTGACAGTATAAGAGATCAGATGAGTGTGGGAGCGGTCCAATATGAATTTGAGGAAATGTATCCGGTAATTCTTATTGTCGGTGTTAACGGCGTAGGAAAGACCACGACCATAGGAAAGCTTGCCGGACAATACAGCGCTCAGGGAAAACGGGTGATCATTGCCGCAGCGGATACCTTCCGGGCCGCCGCGGGAGAGCAACTGAAGGAGTGGGCGGACCGCGCCCATGCAGAACTGATCGGAGGCCAGGAAGGGTCTGACCCGGCGGCAGTTGTGTATGACGCAGTTGCGGCGGCGAAGGCAAGACATGCGGATATCCTTCTCTGCGATACGGCCGGCCGCCTGCACAATAAGAAGAACCTGATGGAAGAGCTGCGCAAGATGAACCGGATCATTGACAGGGAATATCCGGAGGCCTGCCGGGAAACCTTTGTTGTATTGGATGCAACCACCGGACAGAATGCACTGCAGCAGGCGAGAGAATTCAAAGAGGCGGCGGACATTACCGGAATTATTCTTACTAAGATGGATGGTACCGCAAAGGGAGGTATTGCAGTTGCAGTACAGGCAGAGCTTGGCATTCCGGTGAAATATATCGGTGTGGGCGAGAAGATGGAGGATCTGCAGAGATTTGACCCGGATGCATTTGTAAATGCATTGTTCTCGCCGGAAGGAAGAAATGAGCAGGAATAATTCGGAAATAGACGTGTCCGGCTAAGAGCCGGATATGAGCCGGAAATGGATTAGGGGGAAGCAAGATGCTGACATTAGAGAAATTTGAGGAAGCCAGTGAGCTGGTGAAAAGGGTAACCAATCCCACGAAGCTGTTATACAGTGAATACCTGAGTGAGCAGACAGGCGGCAAGGTATATCTGAAGCCTGAGAATATGCAGTTCACAGGAGCATACAAGGTACGCGGCGCCTACTATAAGATTAGTACCCTTACGGATGAGGAGAGGGAGCGCGGACTGATCACCGCCTCCGCGGGAAACCATGCCCAGGGCGTGGCTTATGCGGCACAGAAGTATGGCTGCAAGGCAGTGGTGGTTATGCCCACCGTTACGCCTCTTATCAAGGTGAACCGCACCAAGAGCTATGGGGCGGAGGTGATCCTGCACGGGGATGTGTATGATGATGCCTGCGCTTATGCCATGAAGCTTGCCGGGGAAAAGGGCTACACATTTGTACATCCGTTTAATGACCTGGATGTGGCAACAGGACAGGGAACCATTGCCATGGAGATCGTTCAGGAGCTTCCAACGGTAGATTATATTCTGGTACCGATCGGAGGAGGCGGACTGATCACTGGTGTTTCTACACTGGCGAAGATGCTGAATCCGAAGATTAAAGTAATCGGTGTAGAGCCGTCTCAGGCGGCAAGCATGACGGCAGCCATTGAGGCAGGAGAGCCGGTGGAGCTTCCAAGCGCAGATACTATTGCAGACGGAACGGCGGTGAAGAAGGTTGGAGACAAGAATCTTCCTTATGTGCAGGAAAATGTGGATGATATTCTGCTGGTGGATGACGATGATCTGATCGGAGCCTTTCTGGATCTGGTGGAGAACCATAAGATGATCGTGGAAAATTCCGGCCTGCTTACGGTGGCGGCATTAAAACAGATGGATCTGAAAGGAAAGAAAGCCGTTGCAGTCTTAAGCGGAGGCAATATGGATGTGATAACCATGTCCTCCATTGTCCAGCATGGACTGATCCAGAGAGACCGGATCTTCTCAGTATCCGTGCTGCTCCCTGACAAGCCGGGCGAGCTGGTGAAAGTGGCATCTGCAATAGCTGATGCCAAGGGTAACGTCATTAAGCTGGAGCACAACCAGTTTGTGAGCACCAACCGGCATGCGGCAGTAGAGCTGCGCATTACCATGGAGGCATTTGGTACGGAACACAAGAAGGAAATCATGGCAGGCTTGAGAAAGGCAGGATTCTCGCCGGAGGAAATTGGAGCAAAGCTGTATTAAATTGTGAAATGAAATATCCTGTGCAGATAAGACTGTATGCGTCATTGTCTGTACGGGATATTTTTATTTTGATGAAACAGGGTTGACAGATAATGCATAAGTGTATACAATTATACACGTTAAAGATTTAACACTGCATTCTGTGTTGATAAAGGAGAGAGTAAGATGGATAACAGAAAAGTATATTTGAATGAACACTCAAACCTCCTGCAGTTAGAGGAGCATATGTATCCGCTGGTGGATGTAAAGAGGCCGAATGTATTCCGCAATCTTTTTCATTATGATGAGATACCGAAGATTGCATTTAACGACCGTATTGTACCGCATCATATGCCGGACAATATTTGGATCACAGATACGACGTTCCGGGACGGACAGCAGTCCAGAGCACCCTATAGTACAGAACAGATTGTAGCAATTTATGATTACTTTCATAAGCTGGGCGGACCGAAGGGGAAGATCAAGCAGAGCGAATTTTTCCTGTACAGTAAAAAGGACCGGGATGCGGTGTATAAGTGCATGGAGAGGGGATATAAATTTCCGGAGGTGACAAGCTGGATCCGCGCTAGTAAGAAGGATTTTGAATTGGTGAAGGAAATCGGAATGCCGGAGACAGGAATCCTCGTAAGCTGTTCGGATTACCATATTTTTTATAAATTGAAGATGACAAGAAGAGAGTGTATGGAGCATTACTTATCGGTGGTAAGAGAATGCTTAGAGACCGGGGTGAGTCCCAGATGCCATTTGGAGGACATCACAAGGTCTGACATTTACGGCTTTGTAATTCCCTTCTGCCTGGAGCTTATGAACCTGATGGAGGAATACCGGATTCCGGTAAAAATCCGGGTGTGTGATACCATGGGATATGGCGTTAATTATCCGGGTGCAGTGATACCAAGGTCTATTCCGGGCATTATCTATGGAATCCGGGTTCATGCAGGGGTTCCATGTGAACTGATGGAGTTCCACGGACATAATGATTTCTATAAGGCGGTCAGTAATTCCTCGACGGCATGGCTGTATGGGGCCTGCGGCGTGAACTGCTCTTTGTTTGGAATCGGGGAACGCACAGGAAATACGCCGTTGGAAGCGATGGTTTTTGAATATGCGCAGCTGCGGGGAACCTTAGACGGCATGGATACCACAGTGATCACAGAGCTTGCGGAATATTTTGAAAAAGAGATCGGATACCGGGTACCGTCGAGAACTCCGTTTGTAGGAAAGAATTTTAATGTGACCAGAGCAGGAATCCATGCGGACGGCCTCTTGAAAAATGAGGAGATTTATAATATATTTGACACAGAGAAGTTTCTGAACCGGGCCCCTTTAGTAGCAGTGTCCAACACATCCGGCCTTGCGGGGATTGCCCACTGGATCAACACGTATTTCCATCTGCCGGAGGAGAAACAGGTGGATAAGGGCTGTGAACTGACCGCCATGGTGAAGGCATGGGTAGATGGAGAGTATGAAAGCGGGCGTGTGACGGTACTTACGGACGAGGAGCTTCTGAAGGTGATTGATGATGCCTGTGGAAAGCTTGGCATTGCGTTGGTGCAGCAGGAAGTGTAGATAGTTGAGGAAGGCTGTAGAATGCCTCGAATGTATCATAAGCCGGGGAGATAAAAGGCGATGGAAGAATATCAGGACAGGTCTCTGAGAGGAAGGGTTTTTCAGAGAATCAGAGAGGACATCTTAACAGGGGTATATCGAGATGGAGAGGAGCTCCGGGAGATTCCTCTTGGAGAAAAACTCGGGGTCAGCAGAACTCCGGTCAGGGAGGCGCTCAGACAGCTGGAGCTGGAAGGGCTGGTTGCGGTCGTGCCGAATAAGGGGGCTTATGTGACCGCGATCACCCAGAAGGATGTGAGGGATATTTATAAGATCCGTTCTCTTTTAGAGGGCTTATGCGCCAGATGGGCCGCCAGGAATATAACCGAACAGCAGATTGAGGAGCTGGAGGAGACGGTGCTTCTCTCAGAGTTTCATCTGCACCGGGACGGGGCGGGTAGAGCCAGACAGGTATCGGAGCTTGACGGGAGATTCCACCAGGTGCTTTATGAGGCTTCGGACAGCCGGATCCTTGAGCATGTCTTGAAGGATTTCCACAAATATGTTAAGATGGCAAGACAGCTGTCGGTAGGGAGTTCTGACCGGGCGGAGCAGTCCATCGCAGAGCATAAGGAGATCCTGGAAGCGGTCAAATGCAAAGATGAAGACTTGGCGGAGAAGCTGGCAGATAAGCATATCATGAATGTGATGAAAAACCTTCATATAGAAATGTAATGGCTATCGGAGATGCATTGACTTTTCATGCAGAGAAGTATATACTATGTATAAACATATGCGGGAGGTGTTTTTGGTGGTTGCACAGGTGAAAACATGGGGAAATAGTCAGGGCATCAGGCTTCCAAAGGATTTGATGGAATCGCTGGGAATTAAGTTAAATGATTTTTTAAATCTGGAAGTGCAGGGGGATCATATCATATTGACAAAGACATTTAAGCATAAGACTCTGGAGCAGCGGGCAGAGGAATTTGATGGAAAGCTGGGACCGTATGAAGAATTTGAATGGGACAAGCCGGTAGGAAGGGAGCAGTGGTAATATGACAGTTCCTTTTGAACAGGGAGATATCTTGTCGCTGGAAAAGATAAAAAGACCAGTACTGGTGGTCAGCAAGAATTTTTTTAATCAGTCTGAGCAGGCAGTTGTCTGTCCGATTTTGCCGAATTCCGCGGGCGATCCCTTACATATTGAGATTACGACGGAGGAGCTGTGCGGTTTTGTACTGTGTGAGCAGCTGAAGCTGGTGGATCTGCGTTACAGAGGATATAAATTGCTTTCAAGAATCAAATATGCGGATGTTATGAATATTACGGATGCGATACAGTCCATTTTTGACTATTAAAAGGCGGCAAAGAGTTAGAAAGGCTAATCATTTTAGGGTTGATATAATTAGGAATCTTACATTTATATATTAGGAGGAGTAGAAACAATGGCAAAAATTAAGATGGCGGCACCGATTGTTGAGATGGATGGAGACGAGATGACGAGGATTCTCTGGAAGATGATAAAGGATCACCTTCTGGAGCCGTATATTGAACTGAATACGGAGTATTACGATCTGGGACTTGAGCACCGGAATGAGACGGATGACCAGGTAACCATCGATTCCGCCAATGCTACAAAGAAATATAAGGTTGCAGTAAAATGTGCTACGATCACGCCGAATGCTGCCCGCATGACAGAGTATGACCTAAAGGAAATGTGGAAGAGCCCGAACGGCACGATCCGCGCAATTCTGGATGGTACGGTATTCCGCGCTCCGATCGTGGTAAAGGGCATTGAGCCTTATGTGAGAAATTGGAAGAAGCCGATTACCATTGCAAGACATGCCTACGGAGATGTGTACAAGGCTTCCGAGTTAAAGATTCCGGGAGCAGGGAAGGCAGAGCTTGTCTACACCTCGGAGGACGGAAGCGAGACGAGAGAGCTGATCCATGATTTTGAAGGGCCGGGAATCATCCAGGGAATGCACAATATTAATAAATCCATCGAAAGCTTTGCGAGAAGCTGCTTCAATTATGCATTGGATACAAAGCAGGATCTTTGGTTTGCATCTAAGGATACCATTTCCAAGAAATACGACCATACCTTCAAGGATATTTTTCAGGATATCTTTGACGCCGAGTATAAGGAGAAATTTGAGAAAGCAGGTATTGTGTACTTCTATACATTAATCGACGATGCGGTGGCACGGGTGATGAAATCCGAGGGCGGATATATCTGGGCATGCAAGAACTATGACGGCGACGTGATGAGCGATATGGTATCCTCTGCCTTTGGTTCGCTGGCTATGATGACTTCCGTGCTGGTATCGCCGGATGGATATTATGAGTATGAGGCGGCTCATGGAACGGTACAGCGCCACTATTATAAGCATCTGAAGGGCGAGGAGACCTCCACAAACTCTGTGGCAACCATCTTTGCATGGACAGGGGCTCTCAGGAAGCGTGGAGAGCTGGATAACAATCAGGAACTGATGGAATTTGCGGACAGGCTGGAGAAGGCGACCGTGGATACTATTGAGAGTGGAGAGATGACGAAGGATCTGGCGCTGATTACGTCGATTCAGAATCCGACGGTGCTAAACAGTGAAGAGTTTATTAAGGCGGTTGCAAAAAGATTATAGTATGGTTTAGATTAGTAAAGAGCAGTAAACACCAAAGTGTGGTTACCGCTCTTTGTATTCTTTAACGGTAAGGCGTAATATATAGGGGAATCAGTAATGAGTGAAACCAGATGAGGAAATAGAAAATGGCAAAATCATTATTTGAGGAACTGGGCGGCAGATACGAAAGGCAAGGCGACAGAGGGGAAAAGCTCTGTCGCTTTTCTTTCGGGAAGCATCTGATCTAATAGTGATTTTTCAT